>Ga0163144_10001575_pt1 | contig 53562 bp, 49 predicted proteins | sample OliLak19BULKMAT1_FD_123175 | JGI IMG/M metagenome (GOLD analysis project Ga0163144, IMG submission 123175) | Freshwater microbial mat bacterial communities from Lake Vanda, McMurdo Dry Valleys, Antarctica - Oligotrophic Lake LV.19.BULKMAT1 | ecosystem: Environmental > Aquatic > Freshwater >... | reverse complement strand
AGAAAGGAGAAGTCTCGGTGAGCAAGGGGTGCATCTTTTAAGTCACACCTTTGAGTCACAGTTCCTTTCCGAGGCGGAGGGCGTTGTTTATCCTCCGCGTTCTCCGCGAACTTCGCGTGTCAACCGCCGTTTCCAGGCTAATACGGCGTTGAAGCCGCGGCGTTACCCGGGATTGCGCGTTGCCGGACGGCGGGAAACCGCGTTGCGTCGCGACTCCAGCCCGCATGACTTCCGCCGCCGACTCGCAGCGCAGCGCCCCCGGCTCTTCCCGCCGGCACGGCGAGCCGCTGTTTCATGTGCGCGACCTGGCGCGCGTCTACGGTGAAGGCACGGCGGCCGTGACTGCCCTGGCTGGCGTCGACCTCGACCTGTTTGCCGGCGAGCTGATCGTCCTGCTCGGCGCCTCCGGCAGCGGCAAATCGACGTTGCTCAACCAGCTTGGTGGACTCGATTCGCCGACGCACGGCACCCTGCTCTACCGCGGCGCCAATCTGGCCGGATTCGATGAAGGGGCGCTCACGCAGTTTCGGCGCGACGCGGTGGGTTTCGTTTTTCAGGCCTACAATCTCATCCCGAGCCTGACCGCGCGCGAGAATGTCGCGTTGATCACCGAAATCTGCCGGGCGCCGATGACGCCGGAGGATGCGCTCGCGCTCGTCGATCTCGCCGATCGCATGGACCATTTCCCCGCGCAGCTTTCCGGCGGCGAGCAGCAACGGGTCGCGATCGCGCGCGCGATCGCGAAGCGGCCGGAGGTGCTGCTCTGCGACGAGCCGACGGGCGCGCTCGATGTGCGCACGGGCGTGACCGTGCTCGAGGCGATCGAGCGGATCAACCGCGAGCTCGGCACGCTCGCGGTGATCATCACGCACAACGCCATCCTCGCCGACATGGCGGACCGCGTGTTCACGCTTTCCGACGGACGGATCGTGGCGACCCGCGAGAATCAACACCGCGGCTCGGTGCGGGATCTCGCGTGGTGAGGGGAAAAGCGGAACGCGAAAGACAGAAGGCGGAAGGCGAAATGCGAAAGTCTATCACAAACATCTCGGGTGACTGCTCGCGGGCTTTCGCCTTTCGCCTTCATCCCTTCGCCTTTCTTCCATGAGCCTCCTCGACGTGAAGCTCCTGCGCGATCTGCGCGCGCTGAAGTCCCAGGCGCTCGCGGTCGCGCTCGTGATGGCGTGCGGGCTGGCGATGATGATCATGACGCGCTCGCTCATTCTCTCGCTCGAGACGACGCGCGACACGTATTACGAGCAGCACCGGTTCGCGCAGGTGTTTGCCCGGCTCAAGCGCGCGCCGAACAGCGTGCGGGAGCAACTCGCGGCGATCCCCGGCGTCGCGGCGGTGCAGACCGGTATCGCCATTCAGGTTACGCTCGACGTGCCGGGGCTGCTCGAACCCGCCGTCGGATTGATCAACTCCCTGCCCGAGCGGGGCGAACTCGTGCTGAACCGGCTCCACGTGCGCACCGGGCGGCTGCCGCTGGGCCGCGCGAGTGGCGGTGAGCTGGCGGTGGGCGAGGCGTTTGCCGAGGCCCAGGGTTTGAAGCCGGGCGACACGGTGTCGGCGGTGTTGAACGGAGCGAAGGAACGCTTTCGCCTCTCGGGCATCGTGCTCTCGCCGGAGTTCGTCTTCGAGGCGCCGCCCGGCGCGGCGCTCCCTGACAACAAGACCTACGGCGTCTTCTGGATGCCCTACAAGGAGCTGGCGACGGCGTTTCAGATGTATGGCGCGTTCAACTCCGTCGCGCTCACGCTCGCTCCCGGCGCCTCCGAGCGGGCCGTGATCGGCGAGGTGGATCGCGTGCTCGCGCCCTATGGCGCGCGCGGGGCGTATGGCCGCGGCGATCACCCGTCGCACCGGCGCGTGGATGACGAGATCCGGGTGCTGCAGGGACTCTCGGTGGCCTTTCCGCTCGTGTTTCTGAGTGTCGCCGCGTTCATGACGAATTCGGTGATGAGCCGGCAGATTGCGCTGCAGCGCGAGCAGATCGCCATGCTCAAGGCGTGCGGCTTCAGCAACCGGCAAGTCGGCGCGCACTACTTCAAGTTCTCGCTCGCGATCGTGGTGAGCGGCGTCGCGGTGGGCGCGGCGGGAGGAATTTTTCTCGGGCAACGGCTCGTCGGGATGTATCACCTGTTCTTCCGTTTCCCGCAGCTCGATTTTCTGCTCGATTCGCGCGTGCTCGTCGCCGCCTCGATCGTGAGCGCCCTCGCAGCGTTCGTGGGCGTGGCGGGCGCGGTGCGGCGGGCGGTGCGGCTGCCGCCGGCGGAGGCGATGCGGCCCGAGGCGCCGGCGAACTTCCGGCCGGCCTTGGTGGAACGGCTCGGTCTCTCGCGATGGTTCAGTGCGTCGCTGCGCATGGCGTTGCGCAACATCCAGCGGCGCCCCGTGCGCAGCGGGCTGACCTGCGTGGCGCTCGCGCTGGCCACGGCGATTCTCATCGTGCCGAATTCGTTTCGCGACGGCATCGCGTATGTGATCGATTTTCAATGGGACGTCGTGCAGCGGCAGACGGTCACGCTTTCGCTGGTGGAGCCGGGACCGGCGCGCGCCCTGGCGGATTTTCGGCACATGCCGGGTGTGGTGTGGGCCGAGCCGTTTCGGATGGTGCCGGTGGAATTGCGCGCGGGGCCGATCGCGCGGCGCATCCCGTTGCAAGGGTTGCCGGCGCTGGGCACGTTGAGTCGCGTGATCGATGGAAAGCCGCAGCAGCTCATGCTGCCGGCGCGGGGGATTATCATGTCGGCGAAGCTGGCCGAAGTCCTGCACTTGCGGCCGGGCGACGAGGTGGTGGCGCGCGTGCTGGAGGGGCGCGAACGCGAGATCGCGGTGCCGATTGTCGGTCTGGCGGAGGATTTCGCGGGCACCGCGGCCTACATGGAATTGCACGCGCTCAACCGGCTCCTGCTCGAGGGCGATCGGATCAGCGGCGCGCACGTGGTGGTCGACAAGGCGCGCTGGGCGGAATTCCTCGACGCGGTGAAGAACACGCCGCGGCTCGCTGGTTGCGTCATCAAGGACTCGCTGCGCGAAGGCTTCCGCAAGACGACGGCGGAGAGCATCGGGCTGCTGCAGAAGATCTACATGCTCTTCGCGACGATCGTGGCGTTTGGGATCATCTATAACAGCGCGCGGATTTCCCTGTCGGAACGCGCGCGCGAGCTCGCCACGCTGCGCGTCCTCGGCTTCACCCGCGGCGAGGTCGGCGCGGTGCTGGTGGGCGAGCTCGTGCTGCTCACGCTGGTCGCCCTGCCGCTCGGTCTCGTGTTGGGATCGGGATTCGCGCGCGGCATCCTCGCCTCGGTCAACACGGAGACGGTGCGGCTGCCGCTCGTGCTGACGGCGGCCAACTATGCGTTCGCGGTGCTCGTGGTGGCGGTGGCGTCGACCGCATCCGCATTGTTCGCCGCCCGAAAAGTGGCGACCATCAACCTGGCGAGCGCGCTCAAGGCGCTCGACTGAGCTGCACCGAATAATCTTTCCATGACTCCGTCCCCTGCCCTGCCCGCCGCGTCCGCCCCGCAGAACCGCTCGCCCGGATGGCGACGCCGGCTCCCGTTGATCGGCGCCGTGCTGCTGATCGCGCTGATTGTCACCGGCCTGTGGCCGCGGCCGATTCCGGTGGAGGTTGCGGCGGTCGCGCGCGGGCCGCTGTTTGTCACCGTGGACGAGGAGGGCATGACGCGGGTGCGGAACCGCTACGTCGTGGCGGCGCCGGTGAGCGGGCAGTTGCGGCGGATCGACTGGAAGGCGGGCGCCGCGGTGGAGGCGGGCCGGACGGTGCTGGCGATGCTCGAGCCGAGTGGTGCTGATTTCTTGGATACGCGCAGCCAGGCGCAGGCGGAGGCGCGGGTGCGCGCGGCCGGGGCCGCGCAGGAGGCGGCGCAGGCGCAGCGGGAGCGGGCGGCGGCGGCGGCGCGGATGTATGCGGCGGAGCTGCAGCGCGCGCAGAAGCTGCGGGCGGAGCAGGTGGCGTCGGTGCAGGAATTCGACCTCGCCCAGATGCGGGCCGAGACGGCGGCGCAGGATGTGCGCGCGGCGGAGTTTGGGTTGAAGGTGGCCGAGTTCGAATGGCAGCAGGCGAAGGCACTGCTGCAGCGTGGCGCCGGCGCGGCGGGCGGGATGGGCACCGAGCCGCTCGCGATCACTTCGCCGGTGAGCGGAAGGATCCTGCGCGTCTACCAGGAGAGCACGCGCGTGGTGCCCGCCGGCTTCGCCCTGGTGGAGGTGGGCGATCCGACCGATCTCGAGGTGCGGATCGAGGCGTTGTCGCGCGATGGCGTGGCGATCGTGCCAGGCGCGCGCGTGCTGCTCGAGCAATGGGGTGGTCCGGCGCCGTTGACAGCGCGCGTGCGGCATGTCGAGCCCTCGGCTTTCACCAAAATTTCGGCGCTGGGAGTGGAGGAGCAGCGCGTTTACGTCATCGCGGACTTCGTCGATCCGGTGGAGCGCCGCCCCACCCTCGGCGACAACTACCGCGTCGAAGCGCGCATCGTGACGTGGGAAAACGCGGATGCGTTGCGGGCGCCGGCGGGGGCGCTCTTTCAGCGGGCGGGTGGCTGGCAGACCTTTGCCGTCGAGGCCGGGCGGTCCGTGCGGCGCGACGTGAAGGTCGGGCGGAGCAACGGCGTGGAGACCGAGGTGCTCGACGGACTGCGCGAGGGCGATCGCGTCGTCATCTATCCGGGGGACAAGGTGGCGGATGGGATGAGGGTGACGCCGCTGGTGGTGAGCGCGCGCTGAGCCCTCAAATGCAGCCCCCGGCGGGCGGATGGCGGGCGTTTGACTTGCCGGTGCCGGCGGCGAAGCGTGTCGGCGCATCATGCCGCGCCCCGCCGACACCATCGCCGCCCTCGCCACGCCGGTGGGCACGGCCGCGCTCGCGGTCGTGCGTGCCAGCGGAGTGGATACAGCGTCCCTCGCGGCGGCGATCTGCGGCGCTTCTCCCCCGCCCCGCCAGGCACGCCACGTGGATTATCGCGCGCGCGACGGCCGGCTGCTGGACGATGTTTTGGTGACGTTTTTCCAAGGCCCGGCTTCCTATTCCGGCGAGGATCTGATCGAGATTTCCTGTCACGGGAATCCCTTCATCGCCCAACAGATTCTGGAAGATCTGCTGGCGCGCGGCTGCCGGCCGGCGGAGCCGGGGGAATTCACCCAACGCGCCTTCCTGAACGGCCGGATGGATCTCAGTGAAGCCGAGGCGGTGATGGATTTGATTCACGCGCGGAGCGAGCGGGCGCTGGCCGCGGCGAATCAGCAGCTCCGCGGCGGGCTGAAGCGACGGATGGATGGGTTGATTGAGAAACTGCTTGGGGTGCTGGCTCGGATTGAGGCCTATATCGACTTTCCGGACGAAGACTTGCCGGCCGAGGACCGGGACGGGGTGCAAGCAGATATTGTATATATAGCGTTGGAGAACAGTAGGTTACTAGCGACATCGCACTATGGTGCGCTGTTGCGGGATGGCGTGAAAACCGTGATCCTCGGGGCGCCGAATGCGGGGAAGAGCAGCCTGTTAAACCGGTTAGTGGGCCACGAGCGCGCCTTGGTGGACTCCGAACCGGGCACAACCCGCGATTTCATTGAGGAGCGGGTGTTGGTGGGTCCGCATTGCCTGCGACTGATCGACACGGCGGGGCTCAATCCTACGCCCGGTCCGGTGGAGCGCCGGGGGATCGAGAAGACACTCGAGCGAGCGGCCGAGGCGGATGTTTTTCTACTGGTCCTGGATGTGACCGAGCCGCAGCTCCCTCCCCTGCCCTTGGAGCTGCTCAGGCCGGAGCGTGTGGGCCGGACAATTGTCGTGCTGAACAAAATCGACCTGGTGCCGGGTCCGGCGCCGGTGATAGCGGGCATTCCCGCGGAGGCCGTGAGAGTTTCAACATCCGCGCTCACGGGCGCTGGCTTGGAGGAGTTGCGCGAGGCGATCATCGCGAAGGCGGACGCATTCCAACGCGACCCAAGTGACGTCGTCGCGATCAACGCGCGACATGCCCGGGCGCTCGGCACCGCTCAAGTTCTGCTGGAGGCGGCTGCCGCCAAGCTCCGACACCGTGAGCCGATTGAGCTCGCGGCGAGCGATCTGCGGGGTGCGTTGGAGGCGTTTGGGGAGATCGGCGGTCGCGTCGATAACGAGCGGATGCTCGATCAGCTCTTCGCGACGTTTTGTATCGGCAAATAGCGCGCTTGCGCCTGGCCGTTCGGCGGGCGAAATCGTCGGGTTTCGCTCCTCCCACCATGTTCAATGACGGCAGACCTTATGAGGTGATCGTTTGCGGCGCCGGCCATGCCGGCGTGGAGGCGGCGTTGGCGGCGGCCCGCATGGGAGCATCGACGCTCCTTTTGACCGGCAACATCGACACGATCGCCCAGATGAGCTGCAACCCGGCGATTGGCGGTCAGGCGAAAGGACAGATGGTGCGCGAGATCGACGCATTGGGCGGAGAGATGGCGATCAACACCGATGTCACGGGCATTCAGTTTCGACTCCTCAACGAATCGAAGGGGCCGGCCGTGCAATCGCCGCGCGCCCAATGCGACAAGAAGGCCTACCAGTTTCGCCTGAAGCACACCCTCGAGCTGCAGCCGAATTTGCAGATCTTTCAGGCGACGGTAACGGGGTTGGTTTTTGAGCGCGGCCGTGTCGTCGGGTGCCGCACCAACCTCGATATCGAGTTTCGGGCCCAGGCCGTCGTGGTGACGACCGGCACCTTTTTACGGGGTTTGATGCACATCGGTCAGAACAAGAACGAAGGCGGCAGGCTGGGGGACTTCAGCGCGAAAACGCTCTCGGCGAGCTTTCTCGAGGCCGGGATCGAGCTGCGGCGACTCAAGACCGGCACGCCGCCGCGACTGCTGGGCCGGTCGCTCGATTTTAGGGCGATGGAGGAGCAAAAGGGCGACGTCGAGCCTACGCTCTTTGCTTTCCACGACACGCGCGACCCAGGCGATTTGTTCCACGTGGAACAGACCGGGGAGCGCAGGTTGGGATGGCGGCCCGGTTGTGAACAAGTTTCGTGTTGGATGACCTACACCACGCCGCGCACCGCCGAGCTGGTCCGCCGCAATCTCTCGAAGTCGGCCATGTATAGTGGAGAGATAGAAGGCGTTGGACCAAGGTATTGCCCAAGTATCGAGGATAAATTTGTCCGCTTTGCGGACAAACCCCGACACCTGCTTTTCCTCGAACCGGAGGGTCGATCGACTGACGAATTCTATGTGAATGGGTTGTCAACAAGTCTGCCGCTCGACGTGCAACTCGAGTTGGTCCATAGCATCCCCGGCTTGGAAAAGGCGGTCATCCTGCGGCCTGCTTATGCCGTGGAATATGACTTCGCGCTCCCCACGCAGCTCTTCGCCTCCTTGGAATCCAAGAAGGTCGAGGGGCTGTTTTTCGCCGGTCAAATCAACGGGACCTCGGGCTATGAGGAGGCGGCGGGGCAGGGGCTCGTCGCCGGGGTCAACGCTGTCAACAAGGTCCGCCGGCAGCCGCCCCTGCTCATGGGGCGCCACGAAAGCTACATTGGCGTCCTCATCGACGATCTGGTCACGAAAGGCACATCCGAGCCCTATCGCATGTTTACAAGCCGGGCCGAGCATCGGCTGTTGTTCAATCATGGCAGCGCGGAGCTGCGGCTTCTGCACCACGCTCGGGCGTATGGCCTCATCTCGTCGTCGCGGGCGGCGCGCATTGAGGCGAAACGCGATCGCATCGCGTCGTGGATTGCGCGCCTGGAAAAGGAGCGCTCGTCGGGTGGGGGAGGGACGTGGGCGGATGCGATTCGGCGCGACCGCGTCGGCGCCGCGCTCCCGGCGGAATTGCTCGCCGAGTCGGGGGCCGTGCGGGACGAAGCGCTCTATCGCGTTGCTTATCAAGGGTATCTTGCACGGGAAGAGCGTCAGATCGCCCGAATGGCGGATGTGGATAAGGTCAGGGTTCCGTTGGATATCAACTACATGGCCATCAACGGCCTTCGCAAGGAAAGCGCCTCAAAACTAACGGCCATCCGGCCCATGACATTGGGCCAGGCCAGCCGGATCAGCGGCGTGAATCCGGCGGACATCGGCATCCTGCTGGTCTGGCTCAGCGCGGGTAGGGGAGACGGCCGCGCCGACTCCGGCCGTCCGTCGGCGAAAGGGAACCCGTGAATAACGATTCGTGGGATGCCGACTATCTGGCGGTCATCACGGATCGCCGGCAGCAGCTCGGCGCGGAATTGGGCCGAATCCTCCCCGGCGACTCCCATTTCCTGTGGGAGGTCGGATGCGGCCACGGGCATTTTCTTACCGCCTATGCGGCCGCGCACCCTGCGAAGATCTGCATCGGCATCGACCTTGTTGGCGAACGAATCGAGCGTGCCGCTCGCAAGCGGGAGCGCGCCCGGCTCCCACATCTCCACTTCATTCGGGCTGAGGCCCGGCTCTTCCTGCACGCTCTGCCGCCGGGCCCGCAGATCTCCGATCTGTTTATCCTTTTTCCAGATCCCTGGCCCAAATCGCGACATCACAAGCACCGGGTGTTGCAACCCGCGTTTCTTGGCGCCGCCGCCCTGCGGGCCAGTCCGGATTGCCGGCTCTATTTTCGCACCGATCATGGCCCGTATTTCGAGGAGGCGCGCACGGCTGTTCGCGATTCCCGAGAGTGGGAGCTGGTCGACGAGCCGTGGCCCTTCGAGTTCGAGACCGTCTTTCAGCAGCGGGCGGAGCGCCACGATTCGCTCATCGCGCGCCTTCGGCCACGGGCGCCATAAGTTCGACGGGGCCAAAATCTGCGTGGTCTAATTTGTCCGGCACGCGTTCCCGGCCGGCTATTTCGAAGGTTGACGGAGGCAGGGCCGGCAGACTTTGTTCTCCCCTCCTTTTGTTCCACCTGCAACGCGCGCGCATGTCACGGGCCACCAAACTCGCCACTCTTCTCCTCTCTTTCGTCTTCGGCCTCACGCCGCTTGCCGCGGAAGGCGTTGCTCCGAGCGCCGCTAAGCTCATCGATTTCGGTCACGGTTGGTCGATCACCAACAGCATGGTAACGGGCTGGGTGATCTCGATCTTGCTCGTCTTGCTGATCCGCTGGCTCGTGGGGAAGCCCACCATCGTTCCTTCGCGCGGCCAGGCCGTGTTCGAGTCCCTTCTGGAAGGACTACGTGAAATTTTCGAACCGATCATCGGCAAGAAAGCATTTCCAACCGCGTTTCCGATCTTGGTCACGTTTTTCGTCTTCATCCTTTTTCACAATTGGATGGGCCTCATTCCGGGTGTCGGCACGATGGGCTGGGGCTTTGATGATCCGAGCGGACATTTCCATCTGACACGTCCGCTGATCCGCCCGCATAACGCCGACTTCAACGGCACGATCGCGCTCGCCGCGATCTCGTTCGGCGCGTGGGCCATCATCGTCTTCAAATTCGCGGGACCCGCGCTCATCTTCAAAGACCTTTTCGGCAACAAGGCCGACAAAGCCGAGACGCCCGGCTGGCTGTATCCCATTCTCTCCCTCGTCTTCCTTGTCGTCGGATTGATCGAGGTGTTCTCCATCGTGATTCGCCCGTTCACGCTTTCGGTGCGCCTCTTCGGCAACGTCTTCGGCGGCGAGAACCTCCTGCACGGGACCGGTTTCATCTTCGTGTTCTATTTCATGGAGCTGCTGGTCGGCGTGATTCAAGCGCTCGTCTTCACTCTCCTCACCGCGGTTTACATCGGCCTCCTCTGCAATCACGAGGGCGGCGAACACGACCACGACGAGAAACATGCGCCTGGAGCGGGCGCGCACCACTGAGTTTTCGATTCTCCCGTCGGGAGCGTGCCACGAGCGCGCACGGCGGAAACTGCAACCACCCGTATACAACACCATGATTGATATCCTCGCTCAAGCCGCCGTCGCGGCTCCCGCCGGCGTCACCGGCAATCTCACGAGCGCCTTCGGCCTCCTCGGCGCCGCCATCGGCGTCGGTCTCATCGGCTTCAAAGCCGCTGAAGCCGTCGGCCGCAACCCCGGCGCGTCCGGCAAGGTGCTCGTTCAAGCCATCATCGGTATGGCGCTCGCCGAAGGTCTCGGCATCCTCGCGCTGTTCCTCGGCTAATTGATTCACCGGCAGCGCAGCTCACCCCGCGCTGCCATCCCGTTTTCCCCGCCATGACGCTGCCACTCTTCCTCGCCGCCGCCGTCGAACACGCCGCGAAGCCCGGCATCCCGGAACGTTTCGGACTCGAGCCGAAATACATCGTCATGCAGGTGATCAGTTTTCTGATCGTCCTGTTCGTCCTCTACAAGTTCGGCATTAAGCCCGTCACGGCGACGATGGAGGAGCGCACGCGGAAGATCTCCGCCGGCATCCGCTACGCCGAGGAAATGCAGGCGAAGCTCGCCGCTGCTCAGCAGGAGAGCGCGACCATCGTCAAGAAAGCGAACGTCGAAGCCACGCGCATCGTCGATGACGCCCGCAAGACTTCAAAGGACTTCCTCGACAAGCAGACCCAGGAAGCGACCGTGAAGTCCGCTGACCTCCTCGCCAAGGCGCAGCAGGCGATCGAGCTCGAGCACAAGAAAATGCTCGCCGACGCCCGCAGCGAGATTGCCCGCCTCGTCGTCACCACGACGGAGCGCGTCCTCGCCAAGAAGCTCTCCGACGCCGATCGCGCCGCCTACAACGAGGCCGCCGGCCGCGAGCTCACCCACGTCTGAGCTGAGTCCTCGTCCCTCCTCACTTATCACTCGTCACTGCGCGACGCGCCATGGCCTCCGGCAAAAAACAAACCCAGCAGCTCGCCCGCCAGTTTTTCAAACTGAGCATCGTTGACGGGACGCTGTCCGCGGACCGGGTCGCCGGCGTGCTGCAATATATCGAGAAGCACCGCCCGCCCCGCGCGCTCGCCGTGCTCAAGGCCTACCAGCGGCTTGTGGCCGCCGAATTCGCCCGCGGCCAGGCCGTGGTCGAGCATGCCGGTGCCGTCAGCCCGTCCGTCCTCGCCGGCATCGCTGCGGCGATGACGAAGAAATACCAGCGGCCGGTCGCCAGCGTGGCCCGGCCGGCCCCGGCGCTCCTCGCCGGCCTGCGCGTGCGCGTGGGCGACGACGTCTACGAGTCCTCCGTCGCCGGCCAGCTCGCGACCCTCGCCCGTTCTGTCTAAGCTTTTCTGATACGCCCGTTCCCGAAACCCTCTCTTCCGATGAGCTCCGTCCTCGAACAAATCGAACAACAGATCGCCAGGCTCTCCAGCAAGGCGGTCAAAAAGAACACCGGTAACATCCGCTCCATCGCGGACGGCGTCGCGAAGATCGAAGGCCTCTCCGAGGTGATGTATAACGAGATGGTGCAGTTTCCCGGCGGCGCCATCGGCATCGCGCTCAACCTCGAAGAGGATGAGGTCGGCTGCGTCATCCTCGGCGACATCGCCAAGCTGAAGGAGGGCGACGAGGTCCAGACCACCGGCAAGCTCCTCTCCGTGCCCGTGGGCAAGGCGCTCCTCGGCCGCGCGGTCGACGCGCTCGGCAATCCGGTCGATGGCAAGGGTCCGATCGCCGCGAAGGAATTCTATCCGGTCGAGAAGATCGCCCCCGGCATCATCGTCCGCAAATCCGTTTCGCAGCCGCTCTTCACCGGCATCATGGCGATCGACTCCATGATCCCGATCGGCCGCGGCCAGCGCGAGCTGATCATCGGCGACCGCGGCACCGGCAAGACGACCATCACGATCGACACAATCATCAACCAGGCGAAGATCAACAAGGTCGGCCTCGCCAGCGGCGACGCCAAGTTTCGCCCGGTCTACTCCATCTACGTCGCGGTCGGTCAGAAGAATTCCAACATCGTCCGCACCATCGCCGCGCTCGAAGCGGCCGGCGCCCTCGAGTTCACCATCATCGTCGCGGCGCCTGCGGCCGACAACCCCGCCAACCAATATATCGCCCCGTTCTCCGGCGCCGCGATGGGAGAGTGGTTCATGGAAAATGGCATGGATGCGCTGATCGTATATGACGATCTGTCGAAGCACGCCGTCGCCTACCGTCAGATTTCGCTCATCCTCAAGCGTCCCTCCGGCCGCGAAGCGTATCCGGGCGACGTGTTCTATCTTCACTCCCGTTTGCTGGAACGTTCGGCCCGCCTCGACGGCAAGGGCTCGCTCACCGCGCTGCCGATCATCGAAACGCAGGCCGGCGACGTGTCCGCCTACATCCCGACGAACGTCATCTCGATCACCGACGGCCAGATCTTCCTCGAGACCGATTTGTTCAACCAGGGCATCCGCCCCGCGGTGTCCGTCGGTCTTTCCGTCTCGCGCGTCGGTTCCGCCGCGCAGATCAAGGCGACCAAGCAGGTCGGCGGCAAACTCAAGGGTGAGCTCGCCCAGTTCCGCGAGCTCGCGGCCTTCGCGCAGTTCGGTTCCGACCTCGACGCCAAGACCAAGGCCCAGCTCGAGCGTGGCGCGCGCATCGTCGAACTCTTCAAGCAGCCCGCGTTCAGCCCTGTGCCGATCGAGCTGCAGGTCGCGATTCTGTTCGCCATGCAGAAGGGCGTCTTCGACGCGATCGACACCCGCAAGGTTGTCGCCGCCGCGCAGGCGATGAAGGAATTTTTCGCGACCCGGAAGGATGCGCTCCTCACGGAAATCCGCACCAAGGCCGCCCTCGACCAGGACCTCGAAGCCAAGCTTCAGGCCGCCACGGACGAGTGGAAGGGGTCGTTCAACGCCTGATGTTATTTTCGATGGGCGATTGCCGATGGGCGATTGGCCCGAGGCAACTGCCCTCAATCGGCAATCGGAAATTGGAAATCTAAAATCTCGAGATGGCTTCCACACGCGACATCCGCCGGCGCATCAAGTCGGTCAAGAACACTCGCCAAATCACCAAGGCGATGGAGCTGGTGGCCGCTTCGAAGATGAAGAAGGCCCAGCAGGCGGCGCTCGCCGGCCGGCCTTACGCCGAGCTGATGGCGCGCATGCTGGCGGCGCTCGGCGATCGCGTCGAGGAGGCGCAGCACCCGTTCCTCACCCGGCGCGAGGTCAGGACCCGCGGCATCATCCTCGTCACCTCCGACAAGGGCCTCGCCGGTCCGCTCAACGCGAACCTCTTCAAGCTCGTCACCGACATCAAGACGCCGGCCAAATACGTCGTCATCGGCCGCAAGGGCACGCAGTTCATCGCCCGCACGCACCGTGATTTGCTGGCGGACTTCACCGTCACCGATCGCGTCGCCTTCGCCGAGGTGAAGATCGTGGCCGAGTTCATGGTGAAGCAATTTCTCGAGGGCGTCGTCGACACCGTCGAGATCCTCTGGCCGCGCTTCCGCAACACGCTCGTGCAGGTGCCGACGCTCCTGCCGCTCCTGCCGCTGACGAGCGTGAAGGATGTGATCGCCGATTTGCACTCCGACGCCGGCCGCGGCGCGGACGCCAAGCTGAGCGCCTCCGAGCAGCAGATGATTTTCGAACCCGACGCCGAGACGGTGCTGGGCGCGCTTCTCCCGCTCTACATCAACCGCGAGATCCATCAACAGGTGCTCGACGCCAAGGCCTCCGAGCATTCGGCCCGCATGGTCGCGATGAAGACGGCGAAGGACAACGCCACGAAGCTCCTCGGCGATCTCACCCTCGAATACAACAAGGCCCGCCAGGCCGCGATCACGCAGGAGATTCTCGAAATCTCCGCGGCCGCGTTCTCGAGCTGAAATTCCAACCGCTGATTGGCGCTGATTATCGCTCACAAAAAAGAACACCAGGCTCCGCATCCTTTGGCGCACCTGCGCGCAGCCAAGCGGTTTCCAAAAATCCCACTCTCAAATGAACACCGGCAAAATCGTTCAAGTCATCGGCCCCGTCGTTGACGTCCAGTTCGGCGAAAACGCCATCCCGCCGATCTATCAGGCGCTCACCGTCGACTTCACCGCCGCGGGCGTGAAGCAGAACCTGACGCTCGAGATCCAGCAGCATCTCGGTGCCGGTGTCGCGCGCACGATCGCCATGTCCTCCTCGGAAGGCCTCGTGCGCGGTATGACCGTTAATGATACGGGCTCTCCCATCTCGGTGCCGGTCGGCGCCGGCGTGCTGGGCCGCATCTTCGACGTCACGGGCAACACCGTCGATGGCAAGGGCCCGGTCAAGTTCGACAAGAAGTATCCGATCCATCGCCCTGCGCCTACGCTCGTCGATCAGGACACGAAAGCCGACATTCTCGAGACGGGTATCAAGGTCATCGATCTGATCGCGCCGTTCACCAAGGGCGGCAAGGTCGGAGCCTTCGGTGGCGCCGGCGTCGGCAAGACCGTCGTCATCATGGAACTCATCAACAACATCGCGAAAGCGCACGGCGGTTACTCCGTGTTCGCGGGTGTCGGTGAGCGTTCGCGTGAGGGCAATGACCTTTACCACGAAATGTCCGAGGCCGGCGTCATCGACCAGAAGGACCTCTCCAAGTCCAAGGTCGCGCTCGTCTACGGCCAGATGAACGAGCCGCCGGGCGCCCGCATGCGCGTCGCCCTCTCGGCGCTGGCGATGACGGAATACTTCCGCGACGAGAAGAACCAGGACGTGCTCCTCTTCGTCGACAATATCTTCCGCTTCTCGCAGGCCGGCTCCGAGGTATCCGCTCTTCTGGGACGCTCCCCGTCCGCGGTCGGTTATCAGCCGACGCTCGCGAACGAGATGGGCCTCCTCCAGGAGCGCATCACCTCGACCAAGAAGGGTTCGATCACCTCCTTCCAGGCCGTCTACGTGCCAGCGGACGATTTGACCGATCCGGCGCCGGCCAACACGTTCGCGCACTTGGACTCAACCATCGTGCTGGAGCGCTCCATCGCCGAACTCGGCATCTATCCCGCGGTCGATCCGCTCTCCTCGGTCTCGAAGGCGCTCCAAGCCGACATCGTCGGCGAAGAGCACTACAAGGTCGCCCGCGAAGTGCAGCGCGTCCTTCAACGCTACAAGGATCTCCAGGACATCATCGCAATTCTCGGTCTTGATGAGCTCTCGCCCGAGGACAAGCAGACCGTCTATCGCGCGCGCAAGATTCAGCGCTTCCTCTCGCAGCCGTTCACCGTCGCCGAAGTGTTCACCGGTTCGCCCGGCAAATATGTTTCGGTCAAGGAAACCGTTCGTGGCTTCAAGATGATCCTCGACGGCCAGCTCGACGACGTCGCCGAAGGCGACTTCTACATGAAGGGCGGCATCGACGAGGTGCTCGCCGCCGCCAAGAAGGCCTGATTCGAACCGAAACCGCCAATTGACGCTAATCATCGCTGTTTCGGAAACCGGCTCTTATTAGCGACCATTGGCGTTCATCAGCGGTTTAAAAGACTCCCTCAGACCGATGCCTCTCATTCTCGAAATCGTCACCCCCGACGCTCGCGTCTATTCCGACACGATCGACACCGTCGTCATCCCGACCGCGGAAGGGGAGGTCGGCATCCTGCCCGGCCACATTCCGTTGCTCGCGCAGGTCGAGCATGGCGAGTTGCGCGTGACGAAGGGGGCTGAGACGCAGCTCCTGGCCGTCAGCGGCGGCTTCGTCGAGGTCTTGGGCGACCGCGTCCAAGTCCTCGCTGAACATGCGATCACCGAGGAAAAGATCGACGAGAAGGCCGTCGAAGAAGCGCTTCGCCGTGCCGAGAAAGAGCTCGAAGACGCGAAGCACCTCGATCCGCAGCAATACGAGCGACTCCAGGGCCTCGTGCGTTACTCGGGCGTGCAGTTGGCCGTAAAACGCCGTCGCCGCTGAAGCGCTTCCACACTCAAGTGTCTGACCAAGCCCGGTGTTCGCACCGGGTTTTTTGTGGGTGCATGGTGCGCTCGACGACGCTCGGATACTCAACTCGTCACCGCCGTCGGTGAGGGATCGCTGAAATTGCGGAGGATTTCGCAATCCGCGAAGAGTCCCGGTAACCCGCTGGCTGGTAGACTGGCTGTCGAAATTCCCACCGCCTGCCGTCCTTTTTCTTGATCCGAGATGAAACCGAGTCTCAGTATACCCGTCCTAGACGACGAGATGACGCCCACGTCCTTCATTCCCCTCCTCCCGCTTTGCCAGCTTCCGGCTGGTTCGCTGGGCCGGGTGCGTGACCTGACGGGCGACGCTGATTTCTGTCAGCGCGTGCGCGAGATGGGTGTCGGCGAGTCGGCGTTTGTCACCAAAGTGGGCGGCTCCGGTCCCTTTATCTGCCAGGTGAACGGCAACCGCATCGCCCTCAGTCACAGCGCCGCCATGTGTATCATGGTCGAGCAACTGGGGCGGCGCTGAGCGCCCTCCCGCTGCTGCGATGAAGTTGTCCGAACTCGCCGTCGGCGCCTCCGCCGTCGTCCGCGAAGTGCCCAAGACGGGCACCGGTTTCGTCCGGCTGCGCGAGATGGGCCTGCTCAACGGCACGCGCGTGACTCTGATCCGCACCGCGCCGCTGGGTGATCCGCTCGAATACAAGCTCCGTGGGTATCACTTGAGCCTGCGCCGGACCGAGGCCGAGCAAATCCTGGTGGAAGCGGCCCCGTAAGATGGCGCTGCCCGCCCACATCACCTCCCAGCCCGCGACCGCCGCTTCGCGCACCGCGGTCTACGCGCTGGTCGGCAACCCGAATTGCGGCAAGAGCACGCTCTTCAACGCGCTCACCGGGCTGAAACAAAAGATCGGCAACTACCCGGGCGTCACCGTGGAGAAGAAGATGGGCACGGCCTACTCGCAGCACGGCCAGCCCATCACCGTGATCGATTTGCCCGGCGCCTATTCGCTCGCAGCGCGGTCGCCCGACGAAGCGGTCACCCGCGATGTGCTCCTCGGCCGCCGGGCGGACACGCCGCAGCCCGATCGGATTCTCTGCATCGTCGATGCCACGAACCTCGAACGAAATCTCTACCTCGTTCATCAGATTCTCGATTTGGGCCGGCCCGTGATCCTCGTGTTGAACATGATGGACCTCGCCGCCCAGGCGGGGCTCAACATCCGCGTCGCCCGGCTCGAGCACGAACTCGGCATTCCGGTAATCGCCTGCGAAGCGGTAAACGGCAAGGGCCTGATCGATCTCAAGCTCACGATGAGCCGCGCCGACCTGCCGCTGTCGCGTCATGCTTGGGATATTCCCGCGCCGATTTCGTCCGCTGTCGCCGAGCTGCAGGCCTCCCTCACCGCCAACGATCGCAAGGCTCCGCTCATCGCGCGCGCCGAGGCCCTCCTGTTGCTCACCGACCAGGACGCCGTGCGCGTCGCCGGCTCCACGCCGCTCAGCGCGCGCACGCACGAGATTTTGCGCGGCTGGCAGCAACGCTGGGAAGGGGAGGGCACCGACTGGGCCGGCACGCTCGTCAACTCCCGCTACGAAGCGATCGGGAAGATTGCCTCCGAGGTGGTGCTGCAGGCCGGCGCCACCGGGCCGACGCGCTCGGACAAGATCGACGCGATCGCCACGCACCCGCTGTGGGGCTGGCTCGCGCTCGGCGCAGTGATGACGCTGCTCTTCCTCAGCATCTTCACGCTGGCCGAGATCCCGATGAACTTCATCGATGGCCAGATGGCCGGGTTGAGCGATTGGGTAAAGGATGCGATGGCGCCGGGAGATCTCCGCGACCTGATCACGGACGGCGCGATCGCCGGCGTGGGCGGGGTGATTATTTTCCTCCCGCAGATCCTGATCCTGTTTTTCTTTATCGGGCTGCTCGAAAGCACCGGCTACATGGCCCGCGCGGCCTTCATCATGGATCGTTTGATGAGCCGCGTGGGACTCAACGGGAAATCGTTCATCCCGCTGCTCAGTTCCTACGCCTGCGCGATTCCGGGCATCATGGCCACGCGCACCATCGAGGATCCAAAGGATCGGCTCGTCACCATCCTCGTCGCGCCGTTGATGAGCTGCTCGGCGCGACTGCCGGTTTATCTGTTGATGATCGCCGCGCTCGTGCCCGGCGATCGCGTGCCTCTCCTGACCAAGGTCGGGATCATGCTGCTCATGTATGCCCTCGGCACCTTCGGGGCGTTCGGCTTCGCCTGGCTTTTCAAGCGCACGCTGTTGAAAGGCGCGCCGCCGATGATGATCATGGAGCTGCCGCCCTATCGCCTGCCCGGCCTGAAGGATGTGCTGCTGCAAATGGCCGAGCGCGGCTGGATTTTTCTGCGCCGCGCCGGCACCGTGATCCTCGGCATCAGCATCGTGCTGTGGTTTCTCGCCGCGTATCCGAAAGCCCCCGACACCGCGACCTCGCAGCAGCAGCTCGCGCAGAGCTTCGCGGGCCGGGCGGGCCACGCGCTCGAGCCCGCGATCAGGCCCATCGGCTTCGACTGGCAGATCGGCATCGGCCTCATCACGTCGTTCGCCGCACGCGAGGTCTTTGTTTCCACGATGAGTGTGGTCTTCAACGCCGAGGCCGAGGGCGATGACACCACGCCGCTCCGCCAGGCGCTGCTCGCCGCCAAGTGGCCGGACGGCCGCGCGCTGTTCACGCCGCTCGTGTGCTTCACGCTGATGATCTTTTATGTGTTCGCGATGCAGTGTGTGAGCACGGTCGCGATCGTGCGTCGCGAGACGAATTCCTGGAAGTGGCCGCTCTTTCAAATCGGCTACCTGACTGGCACTGCCTGGATAATGAGCTTCATTGTCTACCAAGGCGGCCGCGCCCTGGGTTTCTGACCCGGTTCGGGTTCCGCCGCTCTTGCCCACCATGTCCTCCTCTTTCCAAACCATCGCCGCGCTCGTCGTCGTCGCCATCACCGTAGCGCTGTTGATCGCCCGGGTCGTGGCCAAGCGGAAGAAACCCGGCTGCGGGGGCGATTGCGGTTGCCCGAGTCAGGAATTGAAACGGTAGCGCGCCTCGTCACGCTGCTCCTTTCCTCACCATGGAAGTCCTCATTCGCGATTCTGCCGACACCGGTTGCGTGCTCGGCGCCAAGATTATGGCCAGCGTCGTGCGCGACAAGCCCAACGCCGTCCTCGGGCTCGCCACCGGCCGCACGCCCCTGCGGCTCTATCAGGAGCTCATCCGGCTCCACCGCGACGAGGGGCTCGATTTCAGCCTGGTGACGACGTTCAACCTCGACGAATACGTCGGGCTGCCCGGCACGCACGACCAGTCGTATCGATTTTTCATGCAGGAAAATCTCTTCCGGCATATCAACATCGACGTCCGCCGCACCCACGTGCCCAACGGCACGGCGAAGGATCTCAAGGCCGAGTGTCGTGGCTACGAGGAGAGGATTACGCAGGCGGGCGGCATCGACATCCAGCTCCTCGGCCTCGGCCGCAACGGCCACATCGGGTTCAACGAGCCCACCGGCTCCCTCCGCTCGCGCACCTGGATCAAGATTCTCTCCGAGCAAACGCTGAAGGATAACAGCGAGGTGTTCGGCTCGCTCGAAGCGATGCCGAAGCACGCCATCACGATGGGCATCGGCACGATCCTCGATGCGCGCCGCTGCCTCCTGCTCGCCTTCGGCCCCTCCAAGGTCCGCGCCGTCGAACACATGATCGAAGGCCCGCTCTCCGCCATCTGCCCCGGATCCGCGCTGCAGCTTCACCCGCGCGCCACCGTGATTCTCGACGAGAACTCAGCCGCCGGACTCCACTACGCCGACCACTATCGCTGGATCGACAAGCACAAGTTCGAGTGGCAGCGGCCGCAGTGAGGTCGTAACGCGCGCGCGGCGCGTCCACCTGTTGCGAATACCTCGCGTTTGTGGTTTCCGTTTGCCGGCGAAGCTGTCGCGCGCAGGCTCGCGTCCCATGATATCCGGACTTCGGCTGCCCCTGCTGATGGCCTGCGGCCTCGTCGCCGGCCTGCACGCGCAAGAGAAACCGATCGCCATCAAGGGCGCCTTGGTCATTCCCATCGCCGGCGAGCCGATCGCCCATGGCGTGCTCGTGGTCCAGGCCGGCAAGATCATCGCCGTCGGCCCCGCGGCCTCGACGCCGATTCCCGCCGGGGCCGAAGTGCTCGATGCGACCGGCAAGGTCGTCATGCCCGGCCTGGTCGATTCCCACAGTCACATCGGCGGCGGCACCGGCGGCGACGGTTCCAGTGCGCTCCACGCCGACGCGAGGGTGCTCGATGCGATCGACGCCCGCGACCCCTCGATCCAGAAGGCCCAGGCCGGCGGCATCACCACGGCCAACGTGATGCCCGGCTCCGGTCATCTCATCAGCGGCCAGACGCTGTATTTGAAACTTCGTGACGGGCGCACCATCGACGATCTGCTGATTCCGCTCCCCGATGGCTCGCCCGCGGGCGGACTGAAGATGGCCAACGGCACCAACTCGATCAAGGCCGCGCCCTTCCCGGGCACGCGCGCCAAATCCGCGGCGCTGGTGCGCGATCTCTACATCAAGGCCCAGGAATACCGCGAAAAAATCCGCCGCGCCGGTGGCGATGCCGAAAAGATTCCCGCCCGCGACCTCGCGCTCGAGGAACTGGTCGAGGTGCTCGAAGGCCGGCGCATCGTCCAGCATCACACCCACCGCCACGACGACATCCTCACCGTCCTGCGGCTGGCCCGCGAGTTTGGCTTCAAGGTCGTGCTGCACCACGTTAGCGAAGGGTGGAAAGTGCCCACCGAGATCGCCGCGGCCGGCGCCGCCGCTTCGGTCATCATGATCGACTCCCCGGGCGGCAAATTGGAGGCGCGCGACCTCGACTGGCGCACGCCCGCGGTCCTCGAGCAAGCGGGCGTGCTCGTCGGCTTCCACACCGACGACAGCGTCACCGACTCGCGCCTTTTTCTTCGCTCCGCCGCGTTGGGCGTCCGCGCCGGCATGACCCGCAAGGGCGCGCTGGCCGCCCTTACGCTCGCGAATGCCAGGATGCTCGGCCTCGATCAGCGCATTGGCTCGCTCCAGGCCGGCAAGGATGCCGACTTCATCATCCTTTCAGGCGATCCGTTAAGCGTCTACACGCACGTCGAGCAGACGTGGATCGAGGGCAAGAAAGTCTTCGATCGCGCCGTCGCACAGGATCGACTCTACGCCGTCGGCGGCCCCGGTGCCGGGGATCCGCGCCGGGCCCACCTGTGCTGTTTCACCTCCGCCCAGGATCTCATCACCGCGGCCAATCAAGGAGAGTCCCTATGAACGTCTCGCTCTCTTTTCGCGCCGTGGCGCTTCACACCATGTTCGGTTTCGTCGCGAGTTTCGCCACCGTTCGCGCCGCCGACGAGCCCGTCATGCCGCTGGCGATACATGGCGAGACGGTCTACACGATGTCGGGCGCCCCGCTGAAGGATGGCCTCATCCTCGTGCGCGACGGCAAGATCCGCCACGTCGGCCCCGCCACCGGGATGGTTTATGCCGCCGATCACCGCGTGATTCGCGCCAAGGTCGTCACGCCGGGCTTCATCGATGCGCACAGCACCGTCGGCCTTTCCGGCATCCTTAACCAGCCGCACGATCAGGATCAGTCGGACAAGTCCGGGTCGTTTCAGCCTGAGTTGCGCGCGCTCGACGCCTTCAACGCCCGCGATCCCTTGATCGCGCATCTGCGGAGTCTCGGCGTGACGACCGTCAACACCGGTCACGCGCCCAGCGCCCTCGTCTCCGGCCAGACCATGATCGTGAAAACCCACGGCCGCGGCGCCGATCAGGATGTGATCAACCCGGCGGCCATGACCACCGTCGCCCTCGGCCGCAACGGGCTCACCGCCGCCGAAGGCGCTTCCGGTCAGGGCCAGCCGTCGACCAAGGCGCCCGGCACGCGCGCGAAGGCCGTGGCCATGCTGCGCGCCGAGCTGATCAAGGCGCAGGAATACGGGAGGAAGCGCGAAAACAAGGACGAGACCAAGCGCCCGGCCCGCGACCTCAAATACGACACGCTGCTGCGCGCGTTCGACGGCTCGCAGCCGCTGCTCGTCAACGCCCACCGCCAGCAGGACATCCTCTCGGCGCTGCGCATCGCGAAGGAGTTTGGCGTCAAGCTGGTCCTCGACGGCTGCGCCGACGCACCTCTCGTGCTCGCCGAAATCAAGGCGAGCGGCTTCCCCGTGATCCTCCATCCGACCATGGCGCGGAGCAATCAGGACGCCGAAAACCTCAGCATCGAGACCGCGGCGAAACTGAAGGCGGCCGGCATTCCCTTCGCCCTGCAGAGCGGCTTCGAGTCTTACGTGCCCAAGATCCGCGTCGTCCTCTTCGAGGCGGCGATCGCCGCGGCCAACGGACTCGGTTTCGATTCCGCGCTCGCCAGCATCACGATCGATGCGGCCCGTCTCCTCGGTATCGCCAGCCGCACCGGCTCGATCGAAGCCGGCAAGGACGCCGACCTCGCGCTCTTTGACGGCGATCCGTTCGAATACACGTCCCACGCCACCGGCACCGTGATCGACGGCGTGCTCTTCGCCGGGACCCCGCGCTGAAACACCCCCGCGGCGGCTACGCCGCGGTCGCCGCCGCCCGGCGCCGCGTCCGCGCGATCGGCAGCACGATCAGCGCCGCGATGCCGCACAGCGCGCCGGCGCCGATGAACGCATAGGTGTTGCTGCCGAACTGCGTCCGCACCGCTCCGGCGGCGAATGCGGCGAAGGCCGCGCCCACCTGGTGCGCGGCCACCACCCAGCCGAAGACGATGCTGGCTTTCTCGCGTCCGAACACATCCGCCGTCAGCCGCAAGGTCGGCGGAACCGTCGCGATCCAATCGAGCCCGTAGAACACCGCGAAAAGGCCCAACCCCACCGTCGGCCCCAGCAACGCCTGCGGCAGGAACAGCAGCGAGAGCCCGCGCAGCCCATAGTAACCGAAAAGCAGATACCGGCAGTTGAAGCGGTCGCTCAGCCAGCCCGACGCCGTCGTCCCCACCAGATCGAAAATGCCCATCATCATGAGCAGCGAGGCGGAGCTGACCTCCGGGATCCCGCAGTCAAATGCCGCCGCGATCAGGTGCGTGCCGATCAGGCCGTTGGTGCTCGCGCCGCAGACGAAGAACGATCCGGCCAGCAGCCAGAAATCCCGCACGCGCATCGCCTCGAACAGCACCGCCACTGCGCGGGCGGCCGGGTTGCCCCTAGCCCGCATATTTCATGCTTTCTGCGTCCTTTTTCCGGCGTTTGTCGGCGGACAGGCGGTGAGCATGCGTGTGCGTGCGTCCTATGCGGGCTAAAAGCAAAACCGCTTGGGGTTTTGCACTTAGCCCGGATAGCCAAAACGGTTGAATCGGTAGACTTGATCCAAGCACACCGTGGAGGGTCGCTGGCGAGTAGAGCATGAAATATCCGGGCTAGCGGTCCTCGGGGCCACGATGAAATGCGCGCGCAGCCTCGAGGCCGCGCTCGACAAGGGCATCGTCACGCCGAAGTTCACCTCGTTGGGCGCGCCGCTCTTCACCAAGGACGGCAGCGTGATTCGCGCCGAGATGGCCGCCGGGGTCGTCGCCAATCGCGACTTCTTCTCGCTGCAGTGAGGATCGAGTGGCGGCGGCGTCCCCGTCGCCGAATTCCTCTGACGAGGGCTTCAGCCCGCCCTTTTTTTTCAACGCACTTCGCTCATCAACCCCACGAGGTTGTCGTCCGGATCGCGCACGAATCCAATCCACAATTCATGATCAGGCATCTTCGCCGTCAGGCCGGGCGCACGTTCATTTTTCGCGCCCCGCGCCACCACGGCCGCGTGCATCTCGGCGATGTCGTCGACCTTGAAATACAGAATCGAGTTTTTGCCGGCTTCGCCGTGGCCCTGCGGCGTGCTCAACATGATGCGAACGCTGCCGGCCTGCAGAAACGCGAGATTCGGTCCGGCGCCGAAGAGAAACTTCAAGCCGAGCACGTCACGATAAAACGTCGTGGCCCTCGCCACGTCGCTGACGACGATCGCAATCTGGCCGATTTCGGAAATCGCGGGGCTCATAGGGGGGAATGGGGGTGAGCCCACCTTGCAAATTCCGGTCCGGCCTGTCGAGTGCGGGCCGCGCCGCGCTCAATGGGCCCACTGCCACAGAAAATCCACCGCCTCGACCCCGAAAATCGCGATCGCCGCAAAGAAGGCGATGGTGATCAACGTCGCGATGTAGCCCGCGATGATGAATGCGCCGTCCCGTTCCAGCAGGCCGCCCGCGATCAGCAAGATGCCCCAGGCGGGCACGATGTTGCTGAACGGAATGGGCAGCGGGAGCAGCAGCATCGCCGCACAGATTACGATGGGCACGCCGTGGAGTTGCAGCAGTCCGGCCGAGCCGGTGACCCACAGCATCCGCGGCCGCAGCAGCCGCTCAAAACCGAGGATGATTTTTCGCGTCAGGGCGAAGACCTTCGCGAAAATCTTCGGCGGCAGCCGCGTGTCGAGCAGCCGTGCCGGCAGCCACGGCTTTGCACCGAGTGCGAGCCGCACGCCGATGATCGTGATGATCAGCCCGAACGGCGTGGAGAGCCCCGGCAACGGCACCGGCGTGCAGAAGGGCAGCGCCAGCAGCATGACGAGCAGCACATAGCCGCGACCGTGGAGCAGGCCGAGCACTTCGCGCAGCGTCACCGTCTCAACCTCGAACTCCCGCAGGATCATCGTGAACTCCTCCGACAGCTTGCGCGGCTTGGTCGGATCTGCAGCCACGATCACGCTCGTGCCAGCCGGCGCGAGCGGAATGGAATCAGGTGCCGCGTTTGTTGCCATACAGTTCGATATGCAGCCGGTGCGCATAACGGTAACCGCGCGCCTTGCAGAGTTCCCCGAGCCAGGCGGCGCGGCCCCGCATTTTTTCCAGCGTGGTCGCCTCCGGCATCAGCAAGACCTTGTGCCGCGGCACCTCGCGCTGCAGCGCGGCGAGCATGTGTTCGAGCTCTTCGACGTCCTCGGGCCGCGACACCACGAACTTGAACTGATACGGATAACGGTCGATCCACGCGCGCACCACGTCCGGCTGCCAGCGCGTGGCCTCGTGCTTCTTGCGCCAGGCGCCGTGCGCCACGGCGTCGGGCGCCGAGTTGAGCAGTTTCGGCGAGAGCGACGCGAGGTCGCACGCGATGCCCCCGGGCGCGACCGTCGCCGCGGTTTCGATCGTGATGTGCCGGCCCGTTTTTTTCACCTCCTCGGCGAGCGAGCGCATTTCCTTCGCGATCATCGGCTCGCCGCCCGTGAGCACCACATGTCGCGCCTGCGGATGCGCCTCCACGGCGGCGACGATTTGCGCGACGCTGCGCTGCTCGCCCTCGGGATTCCACGAGGCGTAGGGCGTGTCGCACCACGTGCAGCGCAGGTTGCACCCGCTGGTGCGCACAAAGACCGAGGGCACGCCCGTCAACTCGCCCTCGCCCTGAATGGAATGGAATATCTCGGAAATCAGCATTCGGTAGAAACCGCTGATACACGCTAATGGTCGCTAATTCCAAATCATCAGCGAAAATGAGCGTGCATTAGCGGTTTCCTGTTTTGAGGGGCAGCGGATCGGATGACGCATACACGGTTGGATCCGACAGCCCCGCCTGCGCAAACGCCTCGCGCCGCTCCACGCACGTGCCGCATTTGCCGCAGTGGATCGCGCCGCCTTTGTAGCAGGACCACGTGCGGGCGAAGTCCACTCCGAGCCGCGCGCCTTCCGCGGCGATCCCGCCCTTCGTCAGCGCGATGAAGGGCCGCAGCAGCTTCACGCCGGCATAGGTTCCGCGGCGCATCGCGTCGCCCATCGCGCGCATGAAATCCTCCCGGCAATCCGGATAGATCGCGTGATCCCCGCCGTGCGCCGCGATGACCAGCGCCCCGGCGCCAACGCTTTCGCCGAAGCCGCACGCAATCGACAGCATGATCGCATTCCGAAACGGCACGACCGTCTGCTTCATGTTCTCCGCCTCGTAGTGCCCCTCCGGAATCTCGCCACCGCTCCGCAATAGATCCGACGCAAAGAGCCGGTTCACGAAGTCCAGCGCGATGATTTCGTGCCGCGTGCCGCTCGCCCGCGCGTGCTCCGCCGCAAACGGGATCTCGCGGTGATTGTGCTTCGCGCCGTAGTCGAAGCTCACGGCCGCGACAACGTCATGCCCGCGCCGCGCCCAGTGGAGCGCAGTCACGGAATCCATCCCGCCGGAGCAGAGCACGACGACCTTCATGAGAGTGAAAGTGAGAGTGAGAGTGAAAGGAGATGCAAGGTGCCGCGTGCTCGCAAATTCCCAGCTTCACTGTCACTTTCCCTTTCACTCCTCACTTCCTCCCCATGCTGATCCTCCACGATCCGCGCTGCGCCGATTACGGCTCCTCCCTCCGGCCCGAGCAACCCGCGCGCGTGCTCCGCTCCGTCGCCCACCTGCGCTCGGCGCATCCCGACTGGACGTGGCGCGAGCCCGGTGAAGCCAGCGCCGCCGAGGACCTGCTCCTCCTCGCGCACACTCCCGCCCACGTGAAGCGACTGTTGGAGCCGCGCGACTTCGACGCCGACACGCCGTATTTCCCCGAGATCGCCGCGCATGCCCGCCGCTCTGTCGCCGCCGCGATCGAGGCGGCGCGTCATGCGCTGGCCAGCGCCGATCGCGAACCCGTGTTCTCGTTGATGCGCCCCCCGGGCCATCACGCCACCGCCACGCAGGCGATGGGGTTTTGTTATCTCAACCAGATCGCCATCGCCGCCCTCGCGGCCCAGCGCAACTTCACCGCCACCGCCGCGCCGGTGCGCAAGGTCGCCGTCTGGGATTTCGACGCCCACCATGGCAACGGAACGGAGGCCATCCTCATGGGCCAGTCGCAGGTGCTGTTCGCCTCTGTGCATCAGTATCCCGGATACCCCGGGACCGGCACGCAGGACCACGGGCCGCACATTCGCAATTGGCCCGTCGCGCCGCACACGCCGCGCGTCGATCACATGGCCTCGTTGCGCGCCTCGCTCGACGCCGTGGTGTCGTTTGCCCCCGACCTGATCCTGGTGTCGGCCGGTTTCGACGCCTACGCCCGCGATCCGATCACCTCGATGACGCTCGAGACGGAGGATTTCGCGACGCTCGGCCGCTGGCTCCGCGAAACCCGCCGGCCCGCCGCGGCGTTGCTCGAGGGCGGCTATCACCGCGACCTGCCTTTGTTGATTGATGCCTTCCTCGGCGCGTGGAATAAGTCTGCGTAGCACCGCCGCATGATTTCGCGCTTCCTTCCTTCACGCCTCCGCCGTTTGCTCGGCGTGAAAGTGATCACGCGTCCGCCCACCTACCAATTGCTCGACCAGCCCGGCTCGCTCGGCCCTCTCCTCGCCGCGATCGAGAAGGTCGACGAGGTCGCCCTCGATACCGAGGCCGACAACATGTATCACTACAGCACGCGGGTCTGCCTGCTGCAGTTCCTGGTCGATGGTGACGTGTTTCTCGTCGATGTGCTCGCGCCCGGCCAGAAGCTCGAACCGCTCTGGAAGGTCCTCGCGTCGAAACACCTGATCATGCACGGCAGCGATTTCGATCTGCGGCTCCTGCACGATCTCTGCCGCTTCAGCCCGCACAGCCTCTTCGACACGATGCTCGCCGCGCAGCTCCTCGGCCTGCAACGCATCGGGCTCGCCTCGCTGCTGGAACAGCATTTCGCCGTCGCCCTCGACAAGGATGGCCAGAAGGCCAACTGGTCCAAACGCCCCATCACGCCGAAGCTGCTCAACTACGCCGCGCTCGATGTCTGGCATCTCCCCGCCCTGCGCGACATTCTGCGCCGCGAGCTCAAGAAACTCGGCCGTTTCGAATGGCTCGAGCAGCAGTGTCGCGCGCAGATCGCCGCCGGCTTCGAAGGCTTTGCTCCCGCCACGGAGAACGACTGGCGCATCGGCCGCAGCGAACGCTTGCGCGGCCCGGGCCTGAGCGTGCTCCACGCGGTCTGGCACTGGCGCGAGGCACAGGCCCAGCGCCTCGACACGCCGCCCTTCAAAGTCTGCGGCAACGCCCTCATCCTCAAGCTCGCCGAAGCGGCCGAATCCGGCGAGACGGAGAACGGCATCCTGCACACCGTGCACCTCGGGAAACGCCACGAGCGCATCTTCCCGTCGCTCGCCGCCGCCGTCCGGGCGGGGCTCGCCCGCGATCCCAAGACCCTGCCGCGCCGCCCCGGCCGCGACCCCAGTCACGTTTCGCTGACCCAGGCCGAGATCGAGTTCCAGGACCGCATCCGGTCCGACCGCGATCGGGTGGCGCAAAAACTCGGGATCGAGCCCACGCTCATCGCGAATCGCTCCCAGCTCGCCCAGATTGCCCGCCAGCCCGCCCGGCTGGGCGAAATTATTCTGCCGTGGCAGGCGGAACTTTTGCAGCAGGAACCGACGCTCAAAACCGTTCTCTGACCGCGGTTGCGACGCTTACATCCGCCGAAAAACCTCGGCCGGGGGGGCATCTGCCAGTTGGCGGCGGTCGGCACCGCGGCGGCGAAGGGACTCGCCGCCCTACCGATCCCATCGCGACCTTTGAAAAGGTAGGGCGCGGACTCCGCTCCGCGCCGCGGCTGGAACCGCCAACCTCAGGTGAACTAGGCCGAGGGGGGGGTGCGATGATCCGCGGGCTTGCGAAACTTTTCCACCCGGCCCAGCGTCCCTCCTCGCTGTCCCCAATGAAAATCATCCAGCTCGCCGCCTTGCTTGCCCTGATCGCGTTTTCGTCCGGCTGCGCCACGCGCACCACCTCGAGCGGCGGCAAGGAGACCACCGTCCTCGGTGGCGCGGTCACGGTGTCCAAGGATTCCTTCCAACCCACGACTCCCGCCACGATCGATGCGGATACCTCCAAGATCGTCGGCAAGAACGGGCCGTCCGGAAAAAAGGTGTCACTGTTCTGGGGCCTGCTCACGCTGCACGATTACTGAGCCGCACGTCTCAAAACTTCAGTAAAACGCTGCGCCGTGCCCGGTTGGACGCGGCGTTTTTGTTGCCCAAGTCCGGGTGACGTGGTCAGTATCGGCGGTTATTCAGTCCGACGTTCCAGCCGACGCCGCGCCCACGACCAACGCCAATATCTCGCGCCACCTGCGCTTGATGGCCGCTGCGCAGCCCAAAGCCGCAGCCCTGAAGATCCCGCGAGGTCGCACCCGTGCCGGTGAGATCGATTATCTGACGCTGAACTTCGCCGACCTCGACGCCGAGGTCGCGGCGTGGTCCGCCAAGCTCTCGGCCGCCGGCGTGACGCGGGGCGACCGCACGCTCGTCATGGTGCGGCAGGGGCTGCCGCTCATCGCGTCCGTCTTTGCCCTTTTTCGCCTCGGCGCCGTGCCCGTGGTCATCGATCCCGGCATGGGCCTGAAAACGTTCCTGGCCTGCGTCGCGCATGCGAAGCCGCGCGCGATGGTCGGGATCCCATTGGCGCAAATCGTGAGTCGCGTGTTCCGCACGCCGTTTCGCTCGGTGCGCGTCCGCGTGTCCGCCGCCAGTGCGCTCGCGGCCCGGCTTCAGACGTCGAGCCGCGCTCCGCGGGCGGCAGCCAGCTCCGAGGCCGCTTCCGCGCCTGCCGATCTCGCCGCGATTCTCTTCACTTCCGGTTCCACCGGCGCGCCCAAGGGCGTTTGCTACGAGCACGGCATGTTCGACGCCCAGGTCCGGCTGATTCGCGACACCTACGGGATCGAGCCGGGCGAGATTGATCTGCCGATGCTGCCGATCTTCGCCCTTTTCAATCCCGCGCTCGGCATGACCACCATCGTGCCCGAGCTCGATCCGCGTCGTCCCGCTGCGTTCGATCCCGCCAAAATCATCCACGCGATCCAGCAGGAACGCGTCACGAACTCGTTTGGTTCGCCCACGCTCTGGCGGCGGATCGGCGAACACTGCCGCACGCACGGCCTTACGCTGCCCTCGCTCCGCCGCGTGCTCTGCGCCGGCGCCGCGGTGCCGGCCGCGCTCTGGAAAGACTCGCGGGTGTTTTTGCCCCACGGCCGGCTGCACAGCCCGTATGGTGCCACGGAGGCGTTGCCGGTCGCGAGCGTGTCCGCCGATGACATCGATCCCGCATCAGCCAGCGGCGCTTGCGTCGGCCGGCCGGTGCGCGGGATCGACGTGAAGATCATCGCAATGACCGACGAATCCCTGGCAACCCGTGATGCCGCCCGCGAAGTCGGCGTCGGCGCGATCGGCGAGATCATCGTGCGCGGTCCGGTCGTGACAAAAACCTACGACGCTCTGCCGGAAACCACCGCCTCCGCCAAGATTCCCGATGGCGCCGGTCTCTGGCATCGCATGGGCGACGCCGGCTACCTCGATGCGGACGGCCGTCTGTGGTTCTGCGGCCGCAAGGCCGAGCGCGTCGAGACACCGCGCGGCGTCCTGCAGACCGAGCCGTGCGAGCAGGTGTTCCGGCAGCATCCGCGCGCCCGCCGCTGCGCCCTCGTCGGCCTCGGCGAACGCGGGCGGCAGCGTCCGGCGATCGTGGTGGAGACGCGCGTCGCGAACTCCTCCGAAGCACGCACGCTCGCGCGCGAACTCCGCATGATCGGCCGGAAGCATGAGCACACGGCCGAGATCACGTTGTTCTATTTCCGCGAAAAATTTCCGGTGGACGTCCGCCACAACGCCAAGATCCACCGGCTGACCCTCGCGCGCTGGGCGCGCACGGCGACCGGCTTCGAGTCGGATCCGAAACGCTGAAGCGTTTCGGAGTGACGAGTGACGAGTGACCAGTGACAAGTGGGGAACGGTCTCCCACGTGCCACTCGCCCCTCTTCACTCGTCACCGGCCGGCGCCGCGCCGGCGCTCGTTACCGGCGGCACCGGCTTCCTCGGCCGTCGGCTCGTGGAGCGTCTGCTCGACGCAGGCCGTCCGGTCGCGGTGCTCGGCCGCACGCCCGCGCCCGATCTCGAGCGCCGCGGCGTTCGCTTCATTCGCGCCTCGCTCGACGATGCGCCTGCGGTGGCCGCGGCGTGCGCGGGAATGGAAAGCGTTTTCCACGTCGCCGCGAAAGTCGGCGTGTGGGGCCGCTACGACGATTTTTTCCGCACCAATGTCCTCGGCACGCGCGCCGTCCTCGCGGGCTGCCGGACGCACGGCGTGCGTCACCTTGTCTACACGAGCACGCCCAGCGTGGTCTACAACGGGCGCGATCTCGCCGGCGCCGACGAATCGCTGCCGCTCACGGCGGATTGCCCCAGTCCGTATCCGCTCAGCAAGGCCATCGCCGAGCGCGAAGTCCTCGCCGCCAATTCCCCGACGCTGCGCACGGTCGCGCTGCGGCCGCATCTGATCTGGGGCGTGGGTGATCCGCATCTCGTGCCGCGCGTTCTCGCCCGCGCACGGGCCGGCCGCCTCCGGATCATCGGCTCCGGCCGCAACAAGGTCGACATGGTGCACGTGACCAACGCCGTCGACGCGCACATGCTCGCTGAGGCCGCCCTGGCGCGGAGCAGCCCGCTGCCCGATGCCCGGCCGGCGGCGGGGCGGGCGTATTTCATCACGAACGGCGAACCGGTCGTGCTCTGGGAGTGGATCAACGGGCTGTTGCGCGCGTTGGGGCAACCGCCGGTGACGCGCCGGATTTCGCTGCGCACCGCCTTGGCATTGGGTGCGGTGTGCGAATTCGTCTGGAGCGTGCTGCCGCTCTACGACGAGCCGCCGATGACGCGCTTCATCGCCGCCGAGTTGGCCAAGGATCACTGGTTCGATCTCGACGCCGCTCGCCGCGATCTCGGCTACCGACCCCGCGTGAGCATGGCGGAAGGCACCGCGGAATTGGTGGCGTCGCTGAAGTAGCGCCGGCGTCCCGCCTGCCAGATGCGGAAGGTCGGCCGGACGCCGGCGCTACTTCCCCCGCTGCCGCACCGCTTCGAACAGCGTGATGATCGTCGCCATCGCGACGTTCAGTGAATCGGCCTGGCCGGCCATCGGTATCCGCACGGGCACGTCGCAGTGCTTCAGCCAGAACTCGCTCAGACCGTATTGCTCGCTGCCCATGACAACTGCGAGCGGTCCGCGCAGATCGACGGCGGAGTAGATCTTTTCCGCCGCCGGCGTCGTGGCGACCGTGCGGACGCCCTTCTCCTGCAACCACGCGTGCACGCGGGCACTTTCCGCGACGACGAGCGGCACGGAAAACAGCACGCCCGTCGAAGCGCGCACGACGTTGGGATTAAAAATATCCGTGACCGGATCGCACACGATCACCGCATCGCAGCCCGCCGCATCGGCGCTGCGCAAAATCGTGCCGAGGTTGCCGGGTTTTTCGATCCCCTCGACGACAAGCAGAAACGGCGCCGGCGGCAGCGCGAGTTCGGCGAGCGCGCGCTGCCATTGCGGCGCCACGGCGAGGAGCCCGTCGGGCCGCTCCCGATACGCGACCTTGGCGAAAGCGTCCTTCGACAACTCGAACAGCGTCGCACCCGCGGCCGCGGCCTGCGCGAGCAGCGCCGGTTCGTTCTCGCCGAGGAACCACTCGGGCGAAAAATACACTTCGCGCAGCGCGACGCGCTTCTCGAGGGCGCGGCGAATCTCGCGGTAACCCTCGACCAGAAAAACGCCCGTCTCGTCGCGCGGCCGCCGATCGCGCAGCTTCACGAGCTGCTTGATGCGGGGATTCTGCAGGCTGGAGATTTTTTCGACGGCCAAGATTTCGACAGAATCAACAGAATGCACGGAATGAAAAGCCTGCGGTTCTGCTTCCATTTTGTTCATTCTGTTCATTCTGTCTGAAAATGGGCCGCCAGAAATTCAACGACCAGCCGTTCGCCTATCATCAGGAGATCGAGTTCGAGATCGCCACCCTCACCAATCTCGGTTCCGGGCTTGGACGCGTGGCGCTGCCCGGCGAGACGGAGGCAAAGTGGGTCGTGATGGTGCCGTTCACGCTTCCGGGCGAACGCGTGCGCGCGCGCGTCTTTCGTAACCACAGGAATTTCTCCGAGGCCGATCTCGTTGCGGTGCTCACGTCATCGCCGGAGCGCGTCGATCCGCGCTGTCCGTTGTTCGGCCGCTGCGGCGGCTGCCAATATCAACACCTGGCCTATTCCGCCCAGCTCGAGTGGAAACGCCGGCAGGTCGCCGAGCTCCTGCAACACATGGCGGGCATCGCCGATTTTCCCGTCGCACCGGTGGTCGGTTCGCCGCGCGAGTATCACTATCGGTCGAAGATCACGCCGCACTTCAATCCGCCGCGCGGACCCGCGCCGATGCCGATCGGATTTCTGCGCCAGGGAACCCGCTTCGATATCGTCGATGTCCCGCACTGCCCGATCGCGACCGAGGCCATCAATCTCAAGCTCGGCGCGGTGCGCGCCGCCGCGCACGCGAAGCAGGCGGACTACAAACGCGGCGGCACGCTGCTGCTGCGCGACGCCGGGGGCGAGGTCACGACCGATTACGACGCCGTGATCACCGAGACCATCGGCGAGCTGAAGCTGCACTTCCTGGCGCGCGATTTCTTCCAGAACAACCCGTTCATCCTGCCGGCGTTCACGCGCTACGTGCGCGAGCAGGCCGCGGCGAGCGGCGCGCGCTTTCTCGTCGACGCCTATTGCGGCAGCGGGCTCTTCGCGCTCAGCGCAGCCCCCGCGTTCGAACGCGTGCACGGCATCGAGATCAGCGAGAGCAGCGTGCGTTTCGCGCGCGAAAACGCCGCGGCCAACGGCATCGCCAACGCGGCCTTCACCGCGGGTGATGCCGCCGCGATCTTCGCGGGGCTCGACGCCGCGACGTTCGCCCCGGCCGACACCGTGGTCGTGATCGATCCGCCGCGGAAGGGCTGCGACGCGTTGTTTCTCACCCAGCTCTTCGCCTTCGGACCGCGCGCGGTGGTCTACGTGTCGTGCGATCCCGCGACACAGATGCGCGACCTTCAGCAGTTCTTGCAGGCTGGATACAAGCTCAAGGCGGCGCAGCCTTTCGACCTGTTCCCGCAGACGCGGCATCTCGAGTGCGTGCTGACACTGGCACGTTGAGCGGGGAGTCCGGAACGTAACGCTGCCGCGAAGATGGTGCGGCCCGACAGTCCAGGCGCGGGCGAGCCGCGAGCCGCCCCCGCGGTGAAAACGCGTCCTCAGGAGAAAAATATCCGCGGCGGCATTGGCCACGCAGTCGTCGGCTTGCCTCGCAGTGACTTGCGGCAGAGGATCGGCGGCAAGCCTTCACAACATGAGCCACCATTCCGCCCCGGCTTCGCCCCACGTCTGGAAATTCTTTCGCACGGGCGGTCTCGATCAGGTCTTGCTGGAGTCGGCGGCTGATCTGCGGGCGCTCATTCATCTCGATCAGAAGCTGTGGGTCGCGTTGAGCTGCCCCGTCAAGGGCCTGGAGCTCGACGAACAGACGCTCGCCCTGATCGACAGCGACAAGGACGGCCGCATCCGCGTGCCGGAGCTCATCGCGGCGGTCGATTGGGCCTGCGCCCGCCTCAAGGATCCCGCGCTGCTGCTGCGCGGCGACGACGCCCTGCCGCTCAGCGCGATCCACGACGCCTCCGCCGACGGCAAGGTCCTCGCTGCTTCGGCGCGGCAGATCCTCGCCAATCTCGGCAAACTCGATCCCAGGGCCGCCGGCGAGGCCGCGCTCACGGTCGCCGACGCGACGGACACGACGAAGATTTTCGCGGCGACGCCGATCAACGGCGACGGCGTGATCCCGCCGGAGGCGGCGAGCGACGCCGGGACGCAGGCGTTGATCAAGGACATCATCGCCTCGGTGGGCGCGACCAAGGATCGCACCGGTTCCGATGGGGTGACGGCCGCGCAGGTGGAGACCTTTTTCAACGAGCTGGCAGCCTACGTCGCCTGGGTCGAGCGCAGTGCGATGGCCGAGATTGCGATCCTCGGCGATGCGACCGAAGGCGCCGTGGCGGCAGTCCGGGCGGTGCGCGCCAAGGTCGACGACTATTTCTCACGCTGCCGGCTTGCGGCCTTCGACGGACGCGCGCTCGCGGCGCTCAACCGCTCGGAAACCGAGTATCTTGCGATCGCCTCCAAGGATCTGACGATCACCGTGGACGAGGTGGCGGGCTTTCCGCTCGCGCGGATCGAGGCGGTGAAGCCGCTCCCGCTGCTCGCCGGCATCAATCCCGCCTGGGTCGCGGCGCTGGCCAGGCTCCACGCGTCCGCCGTCGTGCCGGTATTTGGGGACGAAAAGACCGCGCTGTCCGAGGGCGACTGGCGCGCGCTCAACGCGCGGCTGGCACCCTACGAGACCTGGCTCGGCACCAAGGCCGGCTCGGTCGTCGAGAAACTAGGCGTCGACCGCGCGCGCTCTCTCCTCGCGAGTCCGGCCCGCGCGGTGCTGCAGGAGCTGCTCGCCCGCGACAAGGCGCTCGAGCCCGAGTTCAAGGCGATGAGCGATGTGGTGAAGCTCGTGCGCTACACGCGCGATCTCCGCACGCTCCTGCACAATTTCGTCAACTTCGCCGATTTCTACTCGCCGAATCGGCTCGCCGTCTTCCAGGCGGGCCATCTCTTCCTCGACAGCCGCTGCACCGAGCTCTGTGTCCGGATCGACGCGCCGAATCCGCTCGCGGCGATGAGCAGGGCCTACATCGCCTACTGCGCGCTCACGCGGGCGGGCAGCCCGACCATGAACATCGCCGCGTGTTTCACGCAGGGCGACAGCGACTACCTCTTCGTGGGCCGGCACGGCGTGTTCTACGACCGGCAGGGGCGCGACTGGGATGCCGTCATCACCGGCATCGTGGACAACCCGATCAGCATCCGGCAGGCGTTCTGGTCGCCCTACAAGAAGTTCGTCCGCATGATCGAGGAGCAGGTGGCGAAGCGCGCGGCGGCCGCCGATGCCGCCGCCAGCGCCCAACTGGCCGGCGCCGCGGAAAAAACGGTCAACGTCGACAAGGCCAAGGTGGCGCCGCCCCCCCCGCCCGGCGCGCCGAAGAAGGTCGACGTCGGCACCGTCGCCGCGATCGGCGTGGCCATCACCGGGGCGGTGAGCGCGCTGACATTGATCCTCGGATACGTCTTCGGCCTGAGCGCATGGCAGTATCCGCTCGTGCTGCTGGGCCTGATCCTGGTGATCTCCGGCCCCTCGATGATCATCGCCTGGATCAAGCTCCGGCAGCGCACGGTAGGTCCGATCCTCGATGGCAACGGCTGGGCCATCAACGGCCGCGTGAAGATCAACATCCCCTTCGGCACCGCGCTGACCGACGTCGCCCGGCTCCCCGCCAACGCCCAGCGCACGTTGGACGATCCCTATGAGGACAAGGAAACCGCCCGGCAGCGCCGCCAGTTAATCGCGATCCTCGTGCTGGCCGCGCTGGCCGCCATCGCGATTTTCATCCGCTGGGATCACAACCGCCGCGGCCGCTATTTCTGGCAGCCGGCGCCGGTCGCCACTGTCGTGGTGCCGGCGGCGGCACCCGCTCCCGCCGCGGCCGCGCCGGAGGCAAAGAAATAGGGAGGCCGGAAGTCCGGCGCGTCGCCCGCTACCGATAGTCGATCCACTCCGGCGACGAATATTGCTCGGTCAAACCGCTGACCTCCTCGTCGTCGAGTTCCGGCCACGGTGTGGGTTCGGCCGTCACTTCGAGTGCCGCGGCGAGCCGGGCGACGAAGTCCGTTTCAAACTGGTCCCAGTCGATCGCGGGGGCGCCGACGGCGGGCCGCCAGAGCGAGCCTTGGAAGAGCAGCCCGTGTTTGTTGCGCTTCTGCGCGGCGCCGGCGATTTTTGCGCCCGTCGCGGCATGCACGACGTCGTGAATCTCGGCGCGCTGGAAGCAAACCCCGGCCCCGGTCGCGGCATCACTTTCGTCGACCGCTTGTTTCGTGATCGCATCGACGTCCTGTGCGCGCAGCGCCTCGGCCAGCGCTTCGTGAATCACGCGATAACTCTGCGTGGCCGGCCGCTCCTCGAGGGGATGGCCGCGCGGGATCACGAGCGCATAGGTCCAGTCTTCGCGATGATCGACGAGTCCGCCGCCGGTGGGCCGGCGGCAGAGATCGAAAGGGTCATCGCCGCCGATTGCCGCCAACTGCTCGCGCACAAACGCGATCTTCTGCGCGTAGCCGAACGTGAAGGCGGGCGACCGCCACCCGTAATGCCGGAAGCGCGGCGCCGTCGCGCGCGGGTAGCGCTGCAGCAGCAGGAAATCGATCGCCATGTTCTCGGCGGCGCCGCCGGTGCGAGTGGGAAGAATTTCCAATATCATTTTGAAACGCGGTGGGCGCGGAGATCGCGGAGCAAAGGAGAGGCTCGGATTGAACTCTTCGCGCGCTCCGCGTCCTCCGCGTTTTATGTTTGCCCGAAATACCACTCCCGCACCGGCGCCGGCACGATCAGTTCGTCGAGTTGTTGCGCGATCGATTGCGGTTGCGTCTTCAAGCGGCTGGCGAGCGGCGCGACGTCGAGCGCGAGGCAGGCCTGACGCTTCCGGGCGACCTCGGGATTGTCCGCCCGCGGCACGGCGATGATCGGCGCCTGCTTTTCCGTCAGCTTGAAATGCTCGCGGATCCGCCGGCCCAGCTCGTGCCGCGACAGGAGGTCGGTGCCCGCCCAGTGGAAGACGCCGCGCAGATCGGGACGCTCGCAGAGCTCGACCATCGCTTCGGCCAGGTTCTCCGCGGTGCACGGCTGGCGGAACTCGTCGACAAAGAGCTTCGGCGTGCGGCCCGCGGCCCAGTCGGCGAGGAGGCGCTCGTGATTGCTGCGCTGGCCGGCGGCGCTGTTGCCCATCAACAGCGGCGGGCGAACCGTCACGGCAAACTCCGCCGCGGTCGCATGCACCGCGCGTTCGCTCTCGAGTTTCTGGCGGCCGTAGAGGTTGATCGGCGAGACCGGATCGGCCGGCGTATAGGGCGACGCACGCGCGCCATCGAAGACCTGCTCCGAGGACAGGTGCACGAGTCGCGCGCTGACGTGATGCGCGAGTCGGGCGAGCAGCGCGGGTAGCGCCACGTTCATCGCTTGGGCGAGGGCCGGATGGGCGTCACACTGCTCGGGCACGGAAAGCGCGGCGCAGTTCACGATGGCTTGCGGGAAAACATCCAGCACCGCGGCCGTGGTCGCGCCCTCGTTGGTGAGATCGAGGACGCGTCGCTCGGCCAGACCTTCGAGCGTGCCCGCAAACGAGCCGACCACGCCGACCACACGGTGTCCGCGCCGGGCAGCCGCGCGGGCAAACGCGGATCCCACCAGTCCCGAGGCGCCGGCCAGGAAGATGTTCATGCGAGCAAGTCGGGCGAGAGGTGCCAGCGGACGCGCCAGTGCGGTCCCGCGCCCTCGAGGGCGAGCACGGCGCACTTTTTCATGACGAAGAGCGATGCGTCCATGCGGCCAGCCACCAAGAGTGAGGCGAGGGCGCTGAGATGCGGTTCGTGGCCGACGATGGCCAGCGGATGCGTCGAGGCCTTGATCCGGCGTGCGACGGCGCGCGGATCATCTTCCGGCTCGAGATCGGGCATGAGGCTGAGCGGAGCAGCGAGTCGCAGGCGCGCGGCGAGCAACACCGCGGTCTGGTGCGAACGGATCAGCGAGCTGTGCCACAACTCCGCCGGCTGGAAAAGTCCCGAGCGCCCGAGAAACGCGGCGAGTGTGACCACCTGCTGTTCGCCGCGCTGGCTCAGCGGGCGGGCGAAATTCTCTTCGGCGTCGACAGCGTGCGCGTGGCGGACGAGGTAGAGCATGGTTTCGGTGGGGCCGGGGATCAGTAATCAGTGATCCGTAATCAGTGATCAGGAATCAGTAGGCAGGAATCAGTAGTCGGTGAACGGTTGTCCGACGTTTGGTTCCTGTCTCACGGATCTGATGCCGCGACCGATCACTGATAACGGATGGATAACGGATCACTGGTTCTCACGCATCCAGCAGCGTGCGGGCGGCGCGCAACAGCTCGCTCAGCGCATACGGTTTCGGGAGGCGCGCGAGCCGCGCGGGCGCCAGGCCCGGAATCACGGCCTTGCCGCCGCCGGGCTGGCCGGTGTTCAGCACGCGCAGGGTGGCGTGGCTCTTCAGCAAACCACGCACGAAGCGCTCGCCCTCTTCCTCCATCGTGGCGATGACGAGCTGGAACGGTCGCGCGGGCGCCGGTTCGCGCGCAATGCCGGCAAAGGTGCTCGCAGCGGTCACGCGGTAGCCGTCGGCCGTGAGGATGCCTGCGACCATCTTCCGCACCACCTCGTCCTCCTCGACCAGCAGCACGCTTTCGCTCCCGCGCACGGAGGCAAGCGGCGCCACCACCGGCGGGGGCGTCTCCGCCACCGGCTCGCTGGTGGCCGGCAGCAGAATCTCGAACGTCGAGCCGACGAGGAGCGCGCTGCGGGCCGAGATGTATCCACCGCTCTGTTGCACGACGCCGTAGACGAGCGCGAGGCCCAGGCCGGTGCCCTTGCCCTCGGGCTTGGTGGTGAAAAATGGCTCGAAGAGGTGCTTCTGCGTCTCGGCGTCCATGCCGGTGCCGTTGTCGACGACGGTCAGCACGACGTAGCGTCCCGGCGGCGTGTCGGTGGTCCGGCGATTCTGCCCGGACTTGATCTCGCGGATCGCCGTGCCGACTTGGACGCGGCCGTGGTCGCGCAAGGCATCGCGGGCATTGAGCACGAGGTTGAGCAGCACCTGTTGGAACTGCGCGGGATCGGTGCGGACCTGGGGCAGGTCCTCGGTCAGCTCGAGCTCGAGCCGGCCCGCGTTGCCCAGCAGCCGCCGCAGGATGTCCACGTTCTCAAGGATCAGGGTATTGAGATTCAGGACACGCGCGTTGAGCGGCTGGCGGCGGCTGAAGGCGAGGAGCTGCTGGGTGAGCGCGGCGGCCTTCCGGCCGGCGTGGTGGATCTCGGCCACTTCGCGCAGGGCCTGGGGATTCGCGGCGACATGGGCGGCGAGCATCTCGCAGTAGCCGTTGATGACGGAGAGCAGGTTGTTGAAGTCGTGCGCCACGCCGCCGGCGAGCCGGCCCACGGCGTCGAGTCGCTGGGCGTGCACGAGCGCCTCCTGCAACCGGCGCTTCTCCGTCTGGTCGCGGTAAATCGCCACGACATGGCTCACGCGACCGGCGGCATCGAACAGCGGATCGAAACTCCAGGCGACGCTGAGCGTGCCGCCGTTGTTGCGGACGAGAAAGCCGTCACCCACCAGTGGCTGCCCGGGCTGCGCCCGCGGCACCCAGCGGCGGAGCCGATCGACATCCGTGCGATCCAGATGCACCTGGCCGTGCGGCGATCCGATGAGCTCCGCCGCGGAGCGCCCGGTCATCACGCAGAAACTCTCGTTGGCGAAAATAATCGCCAGGCCGCGCGGTCCGTGGCCCCGCTCGGCGATGACCACGCCCTCGCTCTGCGCGCGCAGCGCCGCCGCAAGAAGGCCCGCGGGCACGCTCCGGCGGGAGTTTTTCTTTTTGGAGGAAGCGGCCACGGGTGCAGGAGACAGGAGACAGGTGGCAGGAGACAGCAAAAAAGTCCGGGAGGATTTGTCGGGTGCGGGCGGGGCGAGGCGTGAGAGGGAATTCCGTCACCTGACTCCCGGCCCCGGTCTCCTGATCACGGCGCGAGCCGCTCGATCGTCCAGCCGTCCTTGCCGCGCCGATACCGCAAGCGGTCATGCAGCCGGCTGCGCCGGCCCTGCCAGAACTCCACCGTCTCCGGCGCGAGCCGCCAGCCGCCCCAGTGCGGCGGCAGCGGCACTTCGCGCCCGGCGTATTTCGCCTCGAGCAGCTTCATGCTGTCCTCGAGGACGCTGCGGTCGGAGATGATGGCGCTTTGCTGGGAGACCCAGGCGCTGAGCTGGCTCGCGCGCGGTCGCGAGTGAAAATACGTTTCGCTTTCCTCGCGCGGCACCTTCGCCAGCGGACCTTCGATGATCACCTGGCGCTCGAGCGCGAGCCACGGGAAGAGCAGCGTGGCCTGCGGGTTGGCGTCGAGCTCGCGGCCCTTGCGGCTTTCGTAATTGGAGAAGAACACGAAGCCGCGGCCGTCGAGCCCCTTCAGCAACACCGTGCGCGCCGACGGCCGGCCGTCGCGCGCGGCGGTCGCGAGCGACATCGCGTTGGGCTCATGAATTTTCGCCCCCTCCGCCTCCTGGAACCATTTTTCAAACTGCCGGAAAGGGTCGCGCGCGAGGTCCTTTTCGAGGAGGCCGGCGAGCGAGTAGTCTTTCCTGAGATCGGCGAGGGACACGACTGCGACCGTGGGCTGCGCGCGCCGCGCTGTCAAAAATCATCTGGTCAACGCCCCGATCGCCGCGTGTTGGCCGGGAAACGCGCTCCGCAATTCCATCGGATCCGCCAGGGCGAAGCCCCGTTCGTCCCACGGCGGCGACACCGTGCAGCCCAGCAGCGCGTAACCGGCGCGGGGGCCGGCCGCCAGCTTTGCGCCCTGCCAGACGTTGGCGGTCACGACGAGCTGCGGCTCCTCGCCGGACAGGACGTCCGGGCCGAGCCGGATCGTGCGGACGGAACCGTCGCGCGGATCGAGTTGCACGTGCTCCACCGCGTCGCCGGCGTAGTGATGCCAGATTTCGTCCTGCGCGATCCGGTGCAGCGCCGAGAAATCCTCCGGTGTCACCAGAAAGTAGATCGCGGAAGCCGTCGCACTGCGCCACGTGGCGCGAAAGTAGCCGCCTTCGCGCGGCAGCGGCTCGAGTGCGAGCGCGGCGATGATCGCGCGGGCGGCGGTGTTCACACGTCGCGCCCGCGACGGCGCTGCTCCTGGATGTCCTGCTGCTTGCCCTTGCTCGGGAAGAACGGCGCCAGTTTTTCCACGATCGGCGTCAGGAAGCGCGGCTCGCTGCGGTCGTAGACCCAGTAAAAGAAGATCAAGATCGTCGCGAGGACCGCCGCGATGTAAGGCACGAACTCATTGATCGATTTCAGCACCTTCCAGACGCGCGCAATCACGACCACCGCGATCACGCAGATCGCGAGGTTGATCCAGGTTTCCTTCGGCACGCGCTTGAGCTGCTCCCAGGCCGAGGGCGGGGCGGCGGCGAGCAGGTTGACGAGCAAGGGCGGCATGCCGCATCGTTAGCGCGCCACGGGCCGGCGGTGCAAGCTGTTCGTGGCCCCGCGCACCACCGCGGCGCACGCTTGAAAAAGCCCGCGACGTCAGCGACGGTCCTCCCTCCGTTCGCACCATGATCGCCATCGACGACGCCATCGAAACCGAAGCCGAGCGCCTGCTCCGCTCGCTGATGCACGTCGAATGTGATCCGCGCGGCCGCACGTGGAACCTCGACACCTGCCGCGCCATCGCGCCGCTGACGCTCGAAATCAACCGGCTGAAGCAGGAAAAGGACGCCGTCATCCTGGCGCACTCCTACGTCGAGCCGGAGATCATCTACGGCGTGGCGGATTTTCGCGGCGACTCGTATTTCCTCAGCATGAAGGCGAAGGAGGCGCGCGCGAAGGTCATCGTGTTCGCCGGCGTCGTGTTCATGGCCGAGACGGCGAAGATCCTTTCGCCCGACGCCACGGTGCTGGTGCCGGACCGCGATTCCGGCTGCTCGCTGGCGGATTCCCTCACCGGCGAACAACTCCGGCAACTCAAGGCGCTGTATCCCGATGCCGCGGTCGTCTGCTACATCAACAGCACGGCGGACGTGAAGGCCGAGTCGGATGTCTGCGTGACCTCCGGGAACGTCTACCACATCGTCGAGCACCTGCCGCAAAAACGCATCCTCTTCGTGCCCGATCGCCTGATGGGCCAGAACCTGCGCGACGAGTTGAAGCGGCGGGGCGTCGCCAAGGAGATTATCACCTCCGATGGCACCTGCATGGTGCACGATCAGTTTGGGCCGGCCGACATCGCGGCGGCGCGGCAGCGGTATCCAGGACTCAAGGTCGTCGCCCATCCCGAGTGCATGCCGGAAGTCGCGGCGGTGTCGGACTTCGTGGGCAGCACCGGCGCGATGATGAAATATGTGAAGACCACGGGCGCGCCGTATTACCTGATGCTCACCGAATGCGGCCTCGTCGGCCGGCTGCAGGTGGAGGCGCCGGAGAAGGCCTTCATCGGTGGTTGCCGGCTCTGCCCCTACATGAAACTGAACTCGCTCGAGAAAGTGCGCGACGCGCTCAAGGCGCCGCGCCCCGAGCAGATCGTCACGCTCGACGAGGAGGTGCGCCGCCGCGCCGCGCGCTGCATCGAAAGGATGTTTGAACTCGCTCCCACGGATTGATCACCTGATTGACCTCGCGATCGAGGAGGATGCCGGACTGGGGGATGTCACCAGCCGCGCCATTTTCTCCGCGCAGGACCGCGCGCGCGGCTACATCGACGCCAAACAGGACCTCGTCCTCTGCGGGCTGGGCGTGGCCGAGCGCGTGTTCGCGCGCGTGGACCCGGCGCTCGTGGTCAAGGCGCTCGCGCACGATGGCGAGCGCGTGCGGCGCGGCACGCGGGTGCTGGCGGTCGCCGGGCCGACGGCATCGATGCTCACGGCTGAGCGCACGGCGCTGAATTTTGTGCAGCGCCTCTCGGGCATTGCCACGCTGGCGCGGAAGTTCGCCGATGCCGTCGCCGGCACGGGCGTCCGGATTGCGGATACGCGGAAAACCACGCCCGGCTGGCGGGCGCTCGAGAAATATGCCGTGCGCTGCGGCGGGTGCTTCAATCATCGCTCTTCGCTGGGCGAGCACGTCCTGATCAAGGACAACCACATCGCAGCCGCGGGATCGCTCACGCGCGCCGTCGGGCTGGCGCGGGCCGCCGCGCCGCATCTGGCCAAGGTCGAGGTCGAGGCGAAGACCTTCGCCGAGGTGAAGGAGGCCTTGCGGGCGGGTGCCGAGGTGATCCTGCTCGACAACATGGCGCCCGATCTCATCCGCCGCGCGGTCGCGTTGATCGCGGGCGCGGCGGTCGTCGAGGTTTCCGGCGGCGTGCGGTTCGAGACGTTGCTGGACTACGCGCTGCCCGGCGTCGACGTGATCAGCGTCGGCGCACTGACGCATTCCGCGACGGCGGTGGATTTGAGCCTCGACGTCCAACCGGTGCGCCGGCGGCGTTCCTGAACGCGTGAACGTTTTTCGCACCGACTGCCTCGTGATCGGCGCCGGCCTCGCCGGCTCGGCCTACGCCTTGCGGGCGGCGAAACTCGGGCTGCAGGTGGAGCTGCTTTCGCTCGCCGAGCCGCTCGTCGCCAACAGCGACTGGGCGCAGGGTGGCATCATCTACGATGCGACCAGCGATCCGCCGTCACTGGCGCGCGACATCGTCGACGCGAGCGACCACACGGCCAACCCGGCGGCGGTCGATCATCTCGTGCGCGAAGGCCCGCGGGCGGTCGAGGAGCTGCTGATCGAGGATTTGCACGTGGGCTTCGATCGCGACCCGGCGGGCGCGCTGGATTTCACCCGCGAGGGCGGCCACAGCGCACGCCGGATCATCCACGCGAAGGACGCCACCGGCCACGCCATCCTCGCCGCGGTCGCCGCGCGCGTCGATGCCACGCCGAAAATCACGCGCCGCGCCGGCTGGGTCGCGATCGATCTCCTCACGCTTTCGCACAACTCGGACGACCTGGCCGATCGCTACCAGCCGCTGACGTGTTTCGGGGCCTACGTGCTCGATACGAGGAGCGGCGAGACGGTCGCGATTGTGGCGAAGAAGACGATCCTCGCGACCGGCGGGCTGGGGCAGATTTTCCTGCACTCGACCAATGTCCCGGGCAGCGTCGGGCACGGCGTCGCGATGGCCTACCGCGTGGGCGCGCGGCTCATCGATCTCGAATACGTGCAGTTTCACCCGACGGTGTTTGCGAAGAAGAACGCCCCGCGCTTTCTCGTGACGGAGGCGCTGCGCGGCGAGGGCGCGGTGATTCTCAACGCCCGCGGCGAGCGCTTCATGGACGCGGTGGATCCGCGCGGCTCCCTGGCGTCGCGCGATGTCGTGGCGCGCACGATCAAGCAGGAACTCGCGGCGAGCGGCGAGCCGCACGCGCTGCTGGATCTCTCGGCGATGACGCCGGACTTCATCCGCGATCGTTTTCCCACGATCCACCAGCGTTGCCTCGAGCACGGGCTCGACATCACGCGCGAGCCGATCCCGGTGGTGCCGGCGGCGCACTTCGCCTGCGGCGGCGTGCATGCGGATTTGCACGGGCGCACGAGCGTGCGGCACCTCAACGCCATCGGCGAGACGGGCTGCACGGGGCTGCACGGCGCGAACCGGCTGGCGAGCACCTCCCTGCTCGAGTGCCTGGTCAGCGCGAAGTTCGCCGCGTTGGCGGATGGCGCCGACATCGCGCGTGAGGCGTTCCGCCTGCCGGACCCGCGCGAGTGGGCGAGCCCGACGCGCGAGGCCGATCCCGTCCTCGTGCGGCAGGACATGCTGCAGATTCAGCACACGATGTGGAACTACGCCGGCGTGGTGCGCTCGCCGAAGCGGCTGACGCGCGCGCGGCGGATCCTGCTGGAGCTGCGCGAGGAGATTCAGAGTTTCTACCGCGGCTGCCGGCTGACGCGTGACTTGATTGAATTGCGCAACGCGATCCAGACGGCGCTGCTTGTGGTGCACGCGGCGTCGCTGAACCCGCGCAGCAAGGGCAGTCACTATGTGGTCGAGGAGGCGTGAGCCCATGCGGCGGACGCCGGCCTTCGCGGTTTGCTCGTGCTGAGTCACTCCTGCCCGGTGGGTGACAGCCCGGACAGCTCCACCGGCGGCCCTTAGCCCGCATAGGACGCACGCTCACGCAAGCTCACCGCCTGTCCGCCGACAAACGCCGGAAAAAGGACGCAGAAAGCATGAAATATGCGGGCTAGACTGCTGCCATCAGCCCGGCCTCGCTCAGTTTCCAGACAAAGCGCGCCTTACATTTCATACAGGATGGCGCCGCCTGGTCTCGAGAGGGACGAACTGCCCCGGGTCCGGCGTTCAAGCCGGCTCGCTCCACTAATGATCGGCGCCAAAGCGCTTGCGCACCCATTCGGACGGCGGTTCCAATTCCACCGGCGGCCCGAGCAGCGCGGCCTTGAGATCGGCGTCATCGAGTTTCCAGATGAAGATGGCGTGGCCGACATGATGAGGGGGCGGACCTTGTTTCCGCAGCCACGCGCATAGCCGGGCGAAGCGAAGGTGTTCGTGGACGATGTATTCGTTTTTCCAGAACTCGAGCGGCCGGATGCGCAGGAGCTGGGCGCGGCGGCGGGGATCCCCGGCCGCCGCCTCGAACGTCGCCACGCTCCGCACCGCGGAGCGATACATGTTCTCGTAGACCGGATTCCAGCGTCCGCCGGCGACAAGATACACTCCCTGAAAGAGCGTGGCGCTGATGGCGTAGTAGCCCGGCCGGTAGGAATAGGGCGAGGTGTTCCCCCGATATTCGAAGAATCCCGGCAGGCGCTGACTCTTGATGCCGTGATACTCGGGGCTGTCGGTGCCGAAATACGAGAGGAAGACCGGCTCGCGGTTGCGGGGGTTGTGCTCGTCGAGCCAGCGCTTGAGGCTGGGCAGGTTCATGCCCCAGTCGAGCGAGCTGTCGACGAGGTGCTGGTAGCCGACTTCCGAGCCGCCGGCCTGCGGGCCGAAATACGCGAGATAGTTCGGCCGCGTCGCGAGCGAATCGCCGACGCGCCAGGCGAAAAGTCCGGCGACGGCCGCACTGGTCCACAGCGTGCGCCGGCCCCAGCCAAGCGCCGCCGCGCTGGCGAGCACGTAAAGGGAGGGGTAGATCGGCAGCACGTGCCGGTGCCCGAGGTTGATGTCCTCGGTGACTGCGATGACGAGATAGACGCCGATGAGCGCGACGTGCGGCGTGACCCCGTAGAGCGGCGGCGATGCGGCCATGCTCTCTCCCGCCACGCGCCGGGCGCGCACTCTCCGCCAAGCCACCCCCCCGATCGCGAGCAGGAGAAACAATGTCGGCTGGGTCTTCACCCAAATGGTATACGGAAAGAACATGCGCCAGCCGCCGCGTTTCCAACGGCCCGCCATGAACGCCGGCAGCGTGTCGTCGGTGCCCAACAGCCAGTCGATCCCTTTGCAGTAGCCCTCGGGCAGGAAGTGAGATTCGCGCGACCATGAGACCATGCGGGAGAGCGGGCCCGGCGTGCCGTCGGGTCGCTGCAGCACACGGAGGACGATGCGCGGATCGGCCGGGTTGGGGCTCGCGGTGTAGCGGAAACCGTAGTGCGCCCAGATCGCGCCCCAGCCGGCGGCGGCGTGCAGCAGCACCAGGCCGAGGACGATCGCCGCCTGCGCGCCGCGGCCGCGCGCGGTCCAAGAGCGTGCGCCCCAACGCAGCGTCAGTGGGCCGCCGGCGATGAAACGCACGACGAGCAATACGGCGGTGATCGGGAAGATCACGAGGGCCGTCATCTTGGCCAGCAACAGCAGGCCGAACGCCGCCAGGCTCGCGGCCATGCGGCCGGGCGTGACGAGGTGGAGCAGCCGCCAGATGCACCAGGTCGAGGCGAGCAGCGTCACGGTGATCGAAAGATCGGTCGAGACGATGCCGCCGAACGCGAGCATGTGTGGACTGAATGAATACAATCCCACCGCGAGCAGGCCGCTGCGCCAGCCGAACAGCTCGCGCGCGCACACGAACACCAGCAGCCCCCCCGCGACGCCGAGCAGGGCGATCATGGCGCGGCCTTGCGCAAGGAGCATCTCCGGCTGGTTGGCCAGCTCGAACAGGAACCGGTCCGCGAGCATGTAGGGCTCGGCGTTCAGCCACTGTGGATCGTCGGTGCTGACGAAACGCGGTCGCGACCAGAGATACGGCAGCGTGGCCCAGCGTTTCACCAAATCGCCGTTCGCGCCCTCGATGCGGTAATCCCCGCGCAACCAGAGATTATAGCCGACGGCGAGCTGCTGGCCTTCGTCGAACGAGACGCCTTTGTCCAATGACGCGGTGAAGGACATCACGCCGTAGGCCGCGAGCAGCAACGTGACCGCCAGCCAGACGGATCGCGGGCGAGGGTGCGGTTGCCGGCCAGCCGCGGGCCAGGACTCGGCGGGGCCGACGCTCGCGGGGCCATCCGGCGACCCGTGCGGCTGAGAATCTTCAACCGGTCGGCGAAGTGGCGCCGGATCGGCGCTCATCGCACAGTCGGTCTCGCAGTCCGCCGAAGCGAAACTGAGCGGGGCCCGGTCGGAAGGAGAGGCTGGAGGAGGGACAAAGGGTTGAGAAGCAAATGGCCCGCGCCAGCCATGGCTGAGTGCAAGTGATCGGGGCGAGACTCGCCCTGAATATGCCGTTCGACCGCAGAATCTAGGCCTGTTCGCACCTATTATTCAAGGAGTGGATCCTTACTTCTCGGTCAGGTGGCCGGCGGATCCGTGCGCCAGCCCGATCGCGGGCGGTGCGGTGCTGTCCCGACGCGTCGCGGAATGAACCCGCTCCCTGACTTGAGACGGAATCAAACGGGCGTGCGGTCGGAAGAGGGCGGCCGGTTGACACCGCGGGGCCCCGCTGGCTTGAAACCGCATCGCTCTGGACGTTTCTGCCATCTTTCGGCTCGGCGGATTTGGCGCGGATGCCGCCATCACGGCGGCGGCCGCGTGGCTGCTGGCATGTGCCGGCGGGCACGTGCGGCGCGGCGTGATCGAGCCGGCCCTCGCGTGGGGCCTGGCGGTGGTGGCGCTCATCGCCGGGACGGGAGTGATACTCGGGGAAACGGGCGGCTTCGGTCCCGCGGGCTTTCTCACGCTGCATGCGGCGGCGTTCGCGGTGCTCGCGTTTGGGCGACGGGCGATGATCCGGGCCGATGTGGCGGCAGCGCGGATCTGGGTCGGCGATCTGCGGGCCGGGTTCGCGCTGCCCGGAGCGGCACGTTGGCTGATGGCGGGGCTCGGCCTCGTGCTCGCGGCGCTATCGCTCATCGCGGCGTGGGCGGAACCGGCGATCTTCGACGCGCTCACCTACCGGCTGCCGCGGATGGCGCACTGGTTGCAGGACGGTCGCATCCAGATTCTGGCGACGGAGGATGCGCGGCTGAATTTCGTGGCCGGGCTCTCGGAGATCGTGGGCGCCTGGCTCCTCGGCGCCGCGCGCGAGGGTTTTGCGTTGATCGCGCTGACGCAGGCCGCCGGCGGCCTGCTGGCCGTGGGCGCGACCTGCGGACTGGCGCGGGTCAGCGGGTTGAGCCGCACCGGGGCGCTGTTTGCCGCGACCCTCTTGTTGGGGATGGCGAACGTCCTCGCGCAATTCACCTCGGTGCAGACGGATCTCTTCACGACGGGACTTTTTGCCGCGGGCTTCCATCTCTGGCTGTGCGCCTGGCGGCGCGGGGAGATTCCGTGGGTCGGTCTCGTCGGCGTCGGGCTTGCGCTCGGCGCGAAGGGCACGGTGTTTTATCTCGGCCCCGGAGCGCTCCTGTGGGTCGTGTATCTGGTCTGGCAGCACCGTGGTTCGGGGCGGCAGTGGATCGCGTCGATCGCGATCGGCGCCGGCGCGGTGCTGCTGTTCGCGGGACCCGGCTTCCTCCGCAATGCGCGGGCCTACGGCGATCCGCTCGGGCCGGCGGAGTGGGTGAAGAAACATCACGCGGGCTTCGCCTCGGCGGGCGACCTCATGCGCAAGCTGCAGTGGAATCTCGGCGCGTCTCTCGCCCAAAATCTCGATCCCCATTCCCAACCATGGCCGTGGCGTGACTTGGCTCGCGCGGTGGGCCTCGCGGTGGCTGACCGGCTGCCGGAACGGGATGCCTATACGCTGGATGGGCTGAACCGTCGCGCGACATTGCACGGGCTCGTGCTCGAGCGCGCCACGCCGGATGCGGACGTGGCGGCGTTCGGCGGCGTGGCGCTCGGTCTGTTCGCGGTTGGCGCCGGACTGGCGTTGGCGCGCTGGCGCCAACCCGGGGCGCGGCTCGTGCTGGTGTGGGTGGCGGGCGTGATCGCGTTTGGCGGATTTTTTCACGCGATGCACCAGTGGCATCCGTTCGCGTTTCGCTATCTCGCGTTGGCGGCGCCGTGGATTGCAGTCGTGGGAGCGTGGGGCTTGGAACAGCTCCCGACGCGCGCGCGGGGGGTGGCGCGGGTGTGGGTGTTGCTCGCGACGATCGACGTGGCGGCACACATCGTCCTGCACACGCACCAGTCCGGCTGGCGCGCCGTCGTGCATCCGGAGCGCTCGCGCGGTGTGTTCGTCACGCAGGGTTGGCGCGCGTGGTCGGAGCAGCTCGAAGGGCCGCTGGCGATCGCTCTGCCGGGGGAGCGCCCGATCGCGGCGTTCTACCGGCAGGTGCAGCAGCGACGCGTCGATTTCGTCCCCGGTGCCGGAGCGGGCCTGGCTACGGCGGAGTCGCTCGCCGGCACGTTGCCCGGCTGGGTGATTGTGCCGGCAGCACGTTTCGTCGGAGCAGAGGGTCGGGTGACGGCGCGGACGTGGCTCTTCGAAGGACGCGAGGAGAGTCCCTTCAGCGTCGCGGCCTACCGGTCGCTGCGGCCGGGTGAGACGCCCTCACCTGTGCTCTATCGCCATCGGCGCGAGGGCCGCGGTTCGGAGGTGAGGCACGAGCTCCTCGTGCGCACGTGGACCCCGGCGCCCGTCGTGTTTGCGGTGCGAAACGGCGATGTGTTCGAGTGGGAGTTCAGTGTTGTCACGCCTGCGGGCAGGAGCGCCGGGGTCGTGGCGGCCAACGCGGTGACGGCCCTGGCTATTCCCTTGCCCGCGGAGGCGGTGGCGGAGGTTCAACTCACTTTTCGCGCGCGCGCCGCGGGATCCGACGGCGCCGGGCCGCTCGTCGAGCTCAAGCCGTGAATTCGGCCGCGCGCGCGCGGGCCTGCGTGACGATCCGGAGCAACGCCGCGAAATCCTCGTCGCGCGTGTGGCTCTCGATCCGGAAATCGAACCTGGCCGCCTCGCGCAGCTCCGCTTCTGCCGTCGCGATCCGGCGCGCGATCTCGTCCTCGTGATCCTTGGCGCGCCCGCGCATCCGGGCGACGAGCCGCTCGTGGTCGAGCACGATGAAGACGGTCGTCAAGGCGCGGCGCAGTTGCCGGTCGGCTGCCGCCACGCGGCGCAGGCTTTCGACCCCCTGCACGTCGATGCTCATCACGAGATTCCGGCCGGTCGCGAGCGGGTCGAGCACGCTCGACTTCAGGGTGCCGTAGAGCCGGTCCTCGTGCTCGCCGTGGACCTGCGCCCACTCGAGGAATTCGCCGCGCGCGATCCGGGCCCGGAACTCGGCGGGCGGGAAAAAATGATAGTGCACGCCGTTAACTTCGCCGGCGCGCGGCGGGCGCGTGGTGGTCGTGACCACGCGGGAAAACTCCGGCCGCTCGTGCACGAGCCGGTCGCACAGCGTGCTCTTGCCGGAGCCGGCGGGACCGGCGATGACGATCAGGACGGGCGTGGCGTGGGGCATGCGTGGCGGATCAATAGGTGAACGCCACGATGGCGAGCAGCAGGCCGTAGCCCGCCATCGCGCCGCCCACGCCGCGCACGCGCCCCGGCTGCGCGAACAGCCACCCAAAGAAATCCCGCAGCCGCCACGGCTGCGCGCCGAGCCAGATGGCGCCCGCGATCGCGAGATAGACGGCGATCTTGTAGAGATGGATCTGCACGTGCTCGAAATTCATGTAGCCCGCGTCGAGGAGCGGCATCGCGCCCATCAGCACGATGGTCGCCAGCCCCCGCACGGCCAGGAAGTCGGGCACGCACTTGAACGACAGCACCGCGACGATCAGGAAGCCGAAGAAGAGATAGGTGCGATACTCGCCGAAATCCGCCGGCGACAGATGCCAGATCGCATGGAGGAACCAGGCCGCGCCGACTCCGAAAAACAGATACGCCGCCGCCGTCGAGCGCGGGAACGACTTGAGCACCGCCGCGTAGCCGGCCGAGTTGAGCAGCAGCGGAAGGCCCAGCGCGAGCAGCAGCAGGGCGGGGATGAGGGTGGCGATCTGGAGGGACATGCGGGTTTGATTCGTGCTCTTGCTCTTGCTCTTACTCCTGCTCGTGCTCACTGCCGGCTATGGGCTTCGCTCGCGCGGCAGGTCTGATGTCCGCGCCATAGGCGGCTTGTTCGTCTTCACGGACAAAGCCGCCAAACGTTTCAATTAGTCCGACCAACATCGAAACAACTCCCACGAGAATTTCTTTTCCTTCGATCGCCCGGGATGCCTCGAGCTTTCGCTTCGCCACAAGGACATCCAGACAGGCGGCGCACTCGAGCGCTGATCCACGCGCGATGTCCAAATAGCGACAGCGATCGGGATGCGAGCGTTTCCCGTTTCCCTCCGCGATGTTGAGCACGATGCTGGTCGAAGCGCGTTCGAGCTGATCGCGCGCGGCGAGCTTGGCTGGCAATTCTTCGATCACGGGGTCCGCCCAGGCGACGAACTTGACCGCATCTTGATACACGTAGAGCTTTTCGTGATCGAAGTGGACTTTGTTCATGGGACAGAAGGCCGGGAGAGCAGGAGCACGATTAAGAGCAAAAGCACGATTAGGCGCCGCCCACCCCCGCCAGCACCAGCTCCCCGTAAAGCGTGCTCACCGTCGTCCGCTCGATCCGCAGCGGCACGAGCTGGCCGATCAGCCGCGCGTCCGCTTCGAACACGCACACGCGGTTGCCGCGCGTCCGGCCAGTGAAGCGCTCACCGCTTTTGTCGCGGCCCTCCACCAGCACTTCCTCCACCGTGCCAACCTGCGCGGCGGTGCGGCGAAGCGAGTTCTGCTGCAGCAGATCGAGCAGCACCTGGTTGCGGTGTTCCTTCACCTCGTCGGGCACCTGATCCGGCAGCTCGGCGGCGGGCGTGCCGGTGCGGATGCTGTATTTGAAAACATAGGCCATGTCGTAGTTGCAGGCGGCGAAGAGCGCGCGCGTCTGCTCGAAGTCCTCGTCCGTCTCGCCCGGGAAGCCCACGATCACATCCGTCGAGAAATACATGGCCGGCTCCACCGCGCGCAGCGCCTCCACGATCTCGAGGTAGCGCTCGCGCGTGTAAGGCCGGTTCATCGCGCGCAGGATCCGGTTGCTGCCGCTCTGCATCGGCAGGTGCACGTAGCCGCAGAGCTTCGGCAGCCGGCCATAAGCGGCGACGAGATCGTCCTTGAAGCCGCGCGGGTGAGGGGAGGTGAACCGGATCCGCTCGATGCCGTCGATCGCGTGCACGCGTTCGAGGAGCTGCACGAACGGCGACACGCCCCCGGTGTGCGCGTAGTCCCGCCGGCCGTAACTCGTCACGATCTGGCCGAGCAGCGTGATCTCGCGCACGCCGCGGGCCGCGAGCGCGCGGCACTCGGCCACGATTTCGTCCATCGGCCGCGAGCGCTCGTCGCCGCGCGTCTTCGGCACGATGCAGAACGCGCAATCCATGTTGCAGCCCTGCTGGATCGACACGAACGCGCTCACTTGTCGCTCCGGCTCGCCGTCGGCGCCGATCTCGGGCGTGAGGTGATCCTTGATCGTGTTCTGCGAGCCCGCCTCTTCGCCGATATCGACGATGGTCTCGCCGATCGGCGTGCCGGCTTCGCGCGCGGCGCGCAGATTGTCCAGATAGCCCGGCACCTGGTGAAATTTCTGCGTGCCGACGATGAGATCGACGTCCGGCAACTGGTCGAGCAGGGTCGCGCCGCGGTTCTGCGCCATGCAGCCGAGAATCCCGAGGACGAAGTCGGGCTGCTTCTTCTTGCGCTGCGACAGGTAGCCGGCCTTGCCGATGGCTTTTTGCTCCGCAGCGTCGCGCACGCTGCAGGTGTTGAGCAGCAACACGTCGCAGTCGTTCTCGTCCGTTACGATCCGGTAGCCCCGTGCACGCAGCATCGCCGCGACCGCCTCGCTGTCGCGCTCGTTCATCTGGCACCCGTAGGTTTTGATGTGGACTCGATTCACTGGTGTGCGGCTTTGCCCGCCGGAGACGGGTTCAAGCCGGAAAGGGTTGTT
>Ga0163144_10001574_pt1 | contig 53580 bp, 51 predicted proteins | sample OliLak19BULKMAT1_FD_123175 | JGI IMG/M metagenome (GOLD analysis project Ga0163144, IMG submission 123175) | Freshwater microbial mat bacterial communities from Lake Vanda, McMurdo Dry Valleys, Antarctica - Oligotrophic Lake LV.19.BULKMAT1 | ecosystem: Environmental > Aquatic > Freshwater >... | reverse complement strand
GAAGTTAAATTTAACTGTGATGCGTTTGTGGGTTGAACAGCCTTGCCAATGGTCCCGTCAGACTTAAGATAAACGCTAACACGACCACCGCGAGACCCGAGAGTGCCAGACTCGAAAGTGGTATTGTGAACAATGGACTGCTGAGATGCGAGCACCATTGCTTTCGAGTTAGCGTAGTAAGTACCTGGCTGAATCTTAATGGTTGAAGACGAACTTACGACTTCATACCCAAAAATATCCATTACGTTCGCAACCGAAGTTATCTTGACGGTGTGGATGCCAAGAGCCAGACCTTGTAATCCGGCAGCGGTGAAAACCTGATTTTGGTTGTACAATCTGCCAGCTATAACTCCTGAAGCTGTTCCGGGGACTCCGAAAGAAACAGCAGACCCCCCATCTACGGCATAAGTTGCAGAAGTGTCAAAGTTAGTAGCAGCAATCAGAAGATTCAATCCGGTTCCGTAGAACGTGATCTCGCAGTAATCCCCATTGGTCTGGCTCTCTGGTCGATTGCCACCACCTGTAGAGTTAAACTGTGCCCAATTTCCAACGAAACGAACCAGTCCACGATCATCATTCAGAGCGCCGAATACTGGCTGACCGGCGGGACCAAACTCATTTTGAATAGGAACAAGGGAAAATCCTTGAAATCTATCAATTCCCATCCGAACTGCTAGATCATTGGACAGATCAGGAATCTGCGCCCGTCCAACGATCGTTGTATTGGGGACGTTGATCATTGAAAGCGACACACGTTTCAAGTCATCGAGCTGAGACCCCAAGGCTGTGAGTTGTGCGGTCTGAGTGGCGATGTTCGTTGCGTTTGCACCGCTCTGATCCACCACTCCACCCTGAGTTTGGTCAAAAACGAGAGTGACTGTTTGACCAGGAAGATTGAAAGTGTTGGTCGGAAAGGTGATGACCTGACCGTTTAAGCTGAAGGCTGGGTAGACGAATACTTTTCCGGTATCTGCTTCGTAAACTTTGAGCGTGTTTGCGTTTGGAGCAAAGTTCGTTAGCGTGAAGGAACTTGGGTTCGTGCTTCCGGCGAAGACGATCGTCTGCTGTTGCTGCTGAGGAACGATCACAGAAGCGTCCGGAGAGTACATGACATTGAAGCCTGAGAGCTTCGATGCGGTAGAAGACGTGATCTTCAGGCGAAGATCCATCGAGCGACCACGGAGAACGTAAGAGGCTGACTCAGTGGTGAGTGCGGTCCAAGTGGTTCCGTTGTACTGCTTTGCAACAGAGATCGAAGGAGCAGAAGCATCCGTCCGAAGTTGAAGCTCGGTCGTTGTACTGACCCATGAAGCCTTGTAGGTAGCATCCACAACCATAACCAGGTGATAGGTCCCGGCCTTCAGGACTGTGGTCGGGAGGGTTGCTTGAATCACGTTCACACCAGCCGAGAGGCCAGAGATCGCGATTGGAGAGCTGACAGAGACGATGTCAGTTGCAACAGACGATGGGGATCCAGCCGAGTCACGAACCAACTGGAGGGTCAAAGAACCACCAGGAGATCCAACCTTGTTGACTTGAATTTCTGCTTGCTTGAACACGGACTCACCCGAGATCGTGAAGACCTGAGCAAGCTGCTGATTGGAAGCGTTGTCAAACGGCTGAGTGGAATCGATGTTCCCAGAGACGTAAGTCGAAAGAGTAGAGAGAGTATCGGTATCGGTGAAGATCAGGCGACCGGTGAAGTCAGTGCTTTCTGACAACTGAGTCATTGTCACGGTCTGATAGCTGATGCCGCCATCGCGAGAGAGCTGATAAGTTGCAGCAGTATCGACGCTTCCGGAGAGCCAGGAGACTTGAAGAGCGGCGTCCGTAAGATCCTGCTCATTGTTCAGGAAGTCGGTCGAAAGAAGATTAAGGGTGATCATCGTCCGAGCAGCGGCACTCAGGCTGAATACGCTGTTGACGAGATCGTAAGCGCCAGTGGAGTTGACCGTGTCCAGGAGTGTCGATGCATCCGTGGAGAAGTCGTAAGGAAGATCGAAAGAGTAAATCGAGTTTTCGAAGTCAGAGAGGTACTGAACCAGGAGGGATCCGGCACCACCACTTGCACCGCCACCGACGTTCAAGAACGGGCGACGATCATAAATCGAAGAAGCGCCCAGAGGCTGAATCACGCCGCCTGCGTTGGTTTGAACCAAGAACAGGCAGATCTGCATCAAGCTCTTCCCAACAACCGGAAGGTTGTCATCAAGGAGGGCTAAAGCGGAGCTTGCGTAAACAGATCCGTAGGTGACGTTGATGTTGTCGCCGCTATCGAGAGCAACGATACCCACTTGGAAGGAGCTTGCGACTCCGTTGACCGAGGGGATTGCGAAGGTTGTATTTCCGGTGATCGCGTGAGCGCCGGAGATGACACCTGTCGTGATATTCAGCTTGGTGAGCTGATCATTCGCTACGCCACCGGCATAAAGCCCGGCAGAGCTGCGGGGAAACTTGGACGCAATATTCGCCAAGATGTAGGTGTAAACTCTCTTGTTGTTAACCGAGTTCACCTTCTGTGAAGGGTAGATCTGAATGACATTGTTGTCATTCGGGTCACGCTCAGACAAGCACAGGCTTTCCCAGAGAAAGAATTGGTTCAATTGTGACCACACAGAAGTAGGCATGAAGCCTGCCTTCTGTGGGGTCGCAAGAGGTGTGAGGCGAGGATAGTTCGAGTCGTTATACCCAAACATCGACGCATCAAGTGGTGTGCCTGGATTTGAAGGAACGTCGCAGTAACCAATAACAATGTAGCTCGGATTTTGATCAATCTGAGTACTGTTGACCAAGAGAAAATTCGCAGTCGTCGCTTGGTTGAGATTGTAGTTTACATCGATAACCGCATAGACGCGGTTTCCGTTTTGCCCTGTCGCATCGAGGTGAGCTGGAAGAGATCCGGGGGGCATCGACACAGTCGTTGACCAGCCAGAACTATTTTGATGAATCGCGATCGAGTACGACGTTGTTTCATCGAAATTACCGGAGACATATCCACCCGTGAGACCGGTTCCAAGACCACCACTGACTGAGCCAGTAGTAATTTGGATGTCGCGAGTGCTCAGACCGCCAGCGCCGATTACAAATCCGCTGTAGATACCCTTGGGAAGAAGACCGAACATTTTCCTGTTCAGTGCATTCGACACATAGGGCTCTTGCCAGCGAACTTTAATGTATTCGTAATCGATACTGGTCGTGCTGTAAATGGCCACAGTTACTCCACCTCCCTAAATAGGATTAGGGCTTCCACAAGTTAAACATAGGTGTTTCTAATTCTACAGAAACACCCGCTTCAATCAACGATTAGAAGTTGATATTCACCAGGTGGTTAAGAGTCTTTGTGTTCAGCTTTGTTTCGCCAGGAAACGTTCCATAAGCAACCATGACATCTTGTGGATCGAAAATTCCGAGTTCATAGAACACGGGAGCGTTTCCGCCCAAAGAAGATGAGTTCTTAGGGCCATTAACACCAGCGCCGGTATCTGGCTCAGACCCAACAACGCCGTTTGCTTCGAGGAGATCCAGGAAACAACGGAACTGAATCGTTGCAGTGCTGATGAAAAGAATGTCGGCGCTTTGGAATGTCTTGCGATAGTAAAACACGCCCGAAGCGATCGACTGAACATCGGTGAATGCAGCACTAGGAGCAATCGGTTGATCCTGTCCGCTGACATCTTGCGTGTGCATAGCAACGCCAATTTTGAAATACTGACCATAAGACCAAGAAAAAGAGCCAGTTGGTCCGCCAAAAGATCTAGCAAGAGCAGCCCGGCCTGTGTTCGTGAGAAGTGCTGAAATTACGTTAGCCACGAGAAATCCTCCATGAGTTTGTTACATGCTCTTGCGAGCAAATCCAAAAAAGCAACCACGCTTTATGTATGTATCTTAAACGCCTATTGAACGTACCTCAAGTGTATTTCTCAAGGTCCAACAGTGATTGTCATCGTCACATACCCAGACGACTCTGTTGGAGCGACATCTGCCGCTGTTAGATCAAAGTTTCTTAACGGGTCAACCCACCATCCTTGAAGAGCACTGTTACCACCAGACAATTCGTTCAACTTGTAAGTCGTGTTGACTCCCGTGTTGATCGACCAAGTCTGCGTGTTCTCTGCTTCTCTGGTGAATATAACGCTAGATGAAAGAGTAACACCAATCGTTGCGAGTTCGGAAAGACTTGACGAAATGTTTAGTGTCTCACTTGCCGAGGCAGTGAGCCTCTCTTGGAATTCTACAGTGATCGTTGGAGGAGTATTGATCGTGATCTTCTCAAGCTCGGCAATACTTTCCGTCAAGCTCGTCAACAGACCGATGAAAATATCGGCACTGACGTTGATTTGCTCGGAAATACTTTCGCCCACGCTGGCTGACATCTGAGTGAATTCAGCGATCAGAGACGCGCTTGGAGACGCGTTTACGTTCATCGTGATCGACTCGAACTCAGCAGGACTGATCTGAACGGTTCCAGATACGGAGACGCTTTCATCGACCAGTTCAGAGACCTGAGAGCCAACGGTTCCAGCGGCAGAGATAAATAAGGTTGCTTGGATAGCCTCAAGAACAACAGAAGGAGTGGCTGGAACTTCGATGAAGATGGCGTCGAACTCGTCAGGACTAAATGTCACGCTCATCAGTGTTGAAAGTGTGATTTCAGAGACACTCTCAGAGAATGCAGTCGTGAGAGTCTCACCCACTGGAATCGTGATGATTGCATTGACCTGCTCAAGAAGAACGGTGATCTCTGCGCCAATGGAAAGAATGACTTCGCCTTCTTCGGCTTCTCGGTAGTCAATCGTGAGAGAGGTTTCTGCGGTCATCTCAGAAACAAGCTCATTCATTAGGTTGCTGATCGTTGCCGATGCCGCAACAGAGATATCTAGGTTTTCAGAGCTGGAGTCAGAATCAACACTGATGACTCCAGGCTGATCAATCTTAGAAGATTCAGAGGAGATGAAATCAATCGACTCGTTCACATCGACTGGAATTTCAATCGAGGTGGACGTGACCTGAGTGAATATTTCGATCTCCATGCCCACTGTGAATGTGAGTTCAGCGGATAGCCCGGTGGACTCATGAAGTATCGGTGTGGTGGAAGTAGTTTCTTCCGAGTCAAACAAGACCGACTCAAACGCGCTTGGAATGACTTGAATCGTTGCGTTGATCTCAATGGTCTCTGAGTCCTGTTCTTGAGAGATTTCAGCGGTAACATTAATGGACGCGCTGATGTTTTGCTGCTCTGTTGAAGAAATTTCAGAGGAAACAATCTCAGAAAGCTCTGAGAGAAGGTTTTCAAAAATGTCGAACTGAGCTTGAACGCTTGCAGAGACTGCGGTTCTGGAGAGATCTTCAAGATCAATGGAAAGAGTGGGGCTGACCGATACTGCGAGCAGATCAGATTCATCGGCTGAAGAACCAATGCTAATCGTCTCTTGAAGAGAAATCTCTTCAGATTCGGTCGCAATATAGCTTGCGGACCCAGACACTGGGATGTCGATTGTCTCAATGACAAAGTCAGAAACTAGAACATCAATAGTGATCTCTACACCAGCCGACAAGATGGCATCGACTCTCTGAATGCTGACAAGAACTGTCTCAGAAATGTCGCTGCTCCAGTACTCATGGGCAGTTTCAGAGACTACCTCAGTCACGTTGATCTCTACGGACTCACCGGTCTCAGTGCTGCTATTGACCGTAGCGGAGATACTTACAGGAGCGTCGAGGATGCTATCGACCTTCTCGATTGTGGCGGACGCGGTCTCGCTGACAGATTCTTGAACGAACTCAGAAGAGATGAGTTCAGCAACAGGAAGTGCATCAACTTCAAATGTTTCTTGGTCCTGATCGGTGACTGAAATGGAGATCGAAACAGCGGAGCCTACGTTCCAGATCTCATCCACACGAGACATGCTGGTTGAAGCGGAGACTGAGGACTCGACTTCACTTTGTTCAGAAGACTGGAACAATGCTTCAGGGCCAGCCGATACAGACATCGCCGTGGCAAAATCAATGGATGCCGAGATGCTGACGTTAATATTGAAGAGGAGCGTTTCTGTCTCATCTTCGATGAACTGGGAAACAGTGATCGACTCTTCAATGGATGATTCGAGCGACTCACTAGAGTCAATCGAAGTGGATCCGGCAGCATCCACCGGCATAACAACCGCGAACTCAATTGACGCCGTAACGTTGACGGTAACCTCAAACAGGAGGGTCTCGATCTCTTGTCCGACAACCTGAGTGACCGTAACAAGTTCTTCGATACTGGCGTTCGAATGCTCGCTTGATTCAATCGATACCGTCTCACCCACTGGGACCGAAAGTGCGGTAGAGATGTCGATCTCAGCGGTAATATTTGCGGAGATGCTGAAGAAGATGCTTCCGGATTCCTGCTCAACAAATTGTTCAGCACTGACCGTTTCAGATATGTGAGAGGATAAAACTTCCTGAAACCCGTAATCAACCGTCTCGCCGACCGTGACCTCAAAAGCGGTCAGGAAGCTGAGATCTGCGGTTACATTGACATTGATGTCAAAGAGAAGGGTTTCGACCTCATTCTCGATAAATTGCGACACCGTGATGGGTTCGGAGATATCCCCCGAGGCCATCTCTGCGATCTCAAGTGAAGCTGTTTCACCGACCGACACAATGAACTGATCGACTTCGGTGACGAGTTCAACCGAGAGCGGAACGGATACTTCAAAGTTGATTCCCTCAGACTCCTGGGCCTGGGTGAGGGTTGCCGTAACGGTCTCATCGGCCTCGGTCGTAGAAGATTCATTCACCTCAAGGGTGAAGGATTCGTTCACGTTGATGCTCATCTGATTGGAGTCAGAGACCAGGATAACTTGAATCTGAAGTGGAGCGTCAAGGACGATGTAATCGACTTCTTGCTCAATCTCATAAACAGTGTCGATTGATGTCTCTACGGAGTCATTGAGAGATTCCTGAGTGTCGATCAAAGGAGATGCGCTGGCCGAGACGAAGAGTTCAATCACGTCTGAATCAGTGATTAAGTCGATCGTTTCGCCAACCATGACCACTGGCTCAGCCGACTCGTAGATTGATTCAACTGCCGTGGTAATGCTGAGTGAGTCGCCTGTGTTGATTGACTCTTGATTTTCAATCGATGCGAACTCTCCGACTGTGATTTCAATGAGCGCAGGACTTTGCTCGGAGACAATGTCAGCGGATCCAGAGACCGGGAAGTCCAGGGCGATCTCTTCGGAGCTTGCAGAGATGACGCTGGTGATTTCAGTCACAACGGTGAATGGCTCTTCTTGCTCGATAAACTCAACTGTTGTGTTTGATCCATCAACAAAAAGTTCAATATCGCTGTGAGTTACGCCAAGCTGAAAGGTTGCAGTGGGTAGGGCGTCCACTTCGCTGTAAGACTCTTCATCAATCTCTCTGATCGCAGCAATCGCAGGATCGATAATGAAGGTAATGCTTTCATGAGATCCGCTCGAACCCATGTCTGCTTCTGGGTCAACAGGGATCGACATGTTGATTTCAACTGGCGTGATGTCGTAAATCTGAATCGTAACGCTCTGACTGTCGATGATGACCAGATCGCCAGGAGTCAGATCGTAGTGATCGGCTGCCTCAACTGGGATGTCATTGTCGATTTCGTTCGATTGGTATCCAATCGATGCATTTACTTCGATTTCGTAAGGAGTGTAATTTTCAAAAGCTTCAATGAGGAAATCAACACTGATTGGAACCTGAACATCAAACCCATCGTAAGAAGTGGTCCAGTCGATGCTGATTGCTTCGTCTACGGAGAGTGCCCACTCGGACTCAAGTTGGTATTCCACAGACATGTACGGAGCAACATTCAGAATGAGGTCGTATTCAAACTCAGTGATCTCTCCGGTGACTCCGATGTCTGTATCGATGGTGAGTACGTTACCGTCGCCAGTAGTCATCGTCAAATAGATGCCAGTGTCGGTTGGGATTTCGTCCGCAGGAGTGATGTCGTAAATATAGGTTTCACTACCATTGAAGACACCAAACTCTTCGATGAGCATGGTTACGGTAATGGTAGTTTCATCAACTGGGATCTTGACCAGGAACTGAGGAGCCTGCATCTCGTGATGGATGCCGACAACGTCCCGGATTTTATCGATGACCAGATCTAAGAGAGTGTTGTAATTAACGCTGTTGTTTCTTGGCTCATGAACAGAGAAAACAATACGAACGTATGATGACTTTGCATAAGTCGAGTCTTCAGAAGTTGGTGTTCCTGGGTGAGTTCCAGGGGGAGAGTCGGTATGAAGTTTTTTTAACGCTGATTCATCCGCGTCTCTTGGCTTCAGTAAATACTTGAATCGAGCAGGGATAAGCGGAGCGTAGATTTCATCGATACGCCAAAAGTTTTCAACTGAAACGTCGAATCCGGATGCCAATCCTCGGACTTCGTAACCGCGAGTAGAAGCTTTGATCTGAAGCCACTGGCTTGCGTTTCCAAGAAATGAACGCTGAAGAAATTCAGGATCGTTCTTATCGATCCCCAGGCCAAGCATGTCACCCCAGAGCCTGACGATCTCCAGGGGCATGGTTTCAAAATCAAGAAGGTTCGGGATCCTGTCGATGTCAAGTCTGCGCTTGAAGACCTGATGAGCGTAAGTCTTGATCAGCTTAAGAAGGGGGTCCTTGTCATTGTTGGCGGGGGTTTCACCTATGTCCAGTACGATTGAGTCATCGAAGTACTCAACTGGAAACGAGCGAACGACGAGATCATGACCAGTGTCTGATCTCCCGAACGGTCCCCTTCCAAAAGGTGATCTACCGAAACCTGCCATTTAAGTCCCCTTTAAGTGAACACTTGAGGAAGGTTTGCGTAAAAGAGAGATCCTCGACAAAACCCAACGGTAAAAAGACCGCTGTTAATTGAAGTGGAACCGTTCACTAGCGCAAAATTTGCCGTCACCTCTCCGCTTGATGTCCTTGGGACAGATACAATCATTCGGTCACCATCACTAAAGGTTGCTGACCGAGTAAGTCCATCTGGACCGTATTTAATCTTCAAGCTGAACCCAGCTTGCATTAATGGAATCTCAAAATCGTCATTCCATGTCAAAGTCTTGGTTCCGCCATTCCAAACAACAGAGGTCGGAGGAATGATGATGTTACAGGCCGTATTCATCAACCCGAACGTCGTGTCGTCTTGCTGTTGGAAAAAGCCCTCAAGGGTTTCAAAATGAGGGTCGTCATTTTCTTCAGGGTATGTCCAGCTAAAGTATTTAGTCTCAAGCATCTTTATGACTCCGATTACGCATTTACAATTTCTCCGTTAATCAGAAATCTCTGCTTTACTTTTACAGAGATAGTGCCGTTTTGAATGATCTGCTGTTTTCCGACAATCAGGTTTCCAGCGTCATCCAGATACTGTGAAGGCCCAGTGATTTTAATATTAATGTATCTGACATCACCCGTGGTGTTTGCGCTTCTGATAGCTTCATCAATATCGGAAACATAAAGGTTCTTACCGGCGACTCTCTTAACGAGAAGACCAAATGGTGTCACTGAGCTGGTTAAAGCATTGAGAGTCTTTTGCTCTACGTCAGAGATGACTGCGGTCTGACTGATGCCAAGCTCAATGGTAATGTCTGTGTTGACGATCTTGGAATATCCGTCCACTGCGTTTACGGTCACAACGGCGTCTGCCATGTTTTGCAGGATAGATTGGACGGTCTGAAGAACGATGGTTGAAGGTGAAATGTATCTGTTGTTGGCGTCCACTGATAGGATAACCATTTGTACTTGGTTTGCCTGGGAGGTGTCGCTGAAGGCTTGAGAGAGATAAGCAGTGAGCCCTGAGATTCCTGATTGAATCATCGCAACGCCAGAGGTTCCGCTTGCGATCAGCCCGGACTGTCCAAAGACTCCTAAGAAATCGATTCCACTTACTCCGAGAGAGCTTTGACCACCAACGAAGAGTCCGGTATTGCCCTGAACACCAAGAGATCCATCCCCGCTCACACCGAGATAAGAGAGTCCGGTGATGTTTCCGGAAACGTCTTGACCGACGTAGCTGAGTCCACTGACCCCAAGGAATGACAAGCCACTCACTCCGAGTCCGCTGATCCCGCCAACAAGCAAATCCGAAATACCAGACACACCCAGAAAGTCTTGCCCAGAAACACCAGCAGCAGCCATACCGCTGACTGATTGGAGGAGTGCAGATTGACCGTTACTCATCGCCAGTAGGTTCGCCTGAATGGTGATATCGGTATCGATTCCCCGGATAATCTGGGCGTCCGCGAGAGCGACTCCGGTCTGTAGGGCCGCGATGGTGTCATAATCTTGCTTTACGACGGCTGCATTTTGAGTTCGAAAGAAGGAGGAGGCGAACGACCTGACGTGACGAATGTCTTCTGGGTTTTCGCCGACTACAGAAACTGGGTTAGTGAAAGACATCGGGATAGAGATCCCGTTGATCACCAATGGAGTTACTACACCAGAGATCTGGTTCTTTCCAATGGCTCCAGCAGCACCTTTTCCAAGTCTGAAATTTAAAACAATCTGAGAGCTTATCGGGGGAATGTTTCCTGCGATCCCATCACCAAATCTCAGCTTAGGTGGTGATTCAGTGAATAGAACTTCAAAAATATTTGAAGCCTCATACTTAATTAGGTCTTGTCTCGTCCACTCTGATCCGTCAACGGTGAGAATCATCTCGTCGGAATAAATGAAATTATTTCCTGTGATTCCTAGAATGTTGAACTGCTGGTTGGCGGATCCATCTGAGATAAAGCTCAGACGCTTACTTTGGCCTTCTTTAACTTGGATCGTAGCAGTGGTGTTTCCGGGTGGAATGACTGCGTCCACAGCGCCGTGGTATTCGTAAATCGTATCGCCTGGACCCTTGAGTTTGAATCCAATGGGGATTGTTACGGCGAAAGCGTAGGGACCATTCTTCAGCGTGATGATTGCTGACGTGGTGGCTGGAGCTGCTGGATTAATGGGGTAGCCCAACATCCTGGCAAGCTTTGTGATGGAGCTATTCAGCCTGGCTGAAGCGAGAAATAGTTCGCTCGAACGACGGTTGAGCATGAATGACAAAGACTGCATGGCGAATGCAATCTGATCCATGAGGGCGTTACCCAGGTCGGTGGCTAAAAGATTGTTAAAGTCTTCCGGGTAATAGGTTTGAAAGAATTGGTCAGCCTCGTCACGGTAGGTCTGGAAATCCTCGGCAACAAATTTAACTCGGTTGATTTCGTCAGAAACTGCCATGTTTAACCTCTCTGACCTATTGTCACTGGGCCAGTCTCGTCTGTGACTCCCTGAACGGTGTATTTAACATTCACTTGAATTGCGTGTTCATTCTCGATGAAGTCCAGACCCCTCACTGTAACTTGAGGAAGAAAACTATTAATTGAAACTAAAATCTCTCTTTGAATCAAGGATCTCATGACCGGGCCTTGGTTTTCAAAAATAAGTTTCTGAAGGTTGTTTCCAACATTTGGACGCATGACTCGCGATCCCTTTGATGTCCTCAACAAAACGATAAGAGCTGACTTGATGACATTTGTTCCAAATGCTGGAGCTGGCAGTCCTACGCCTTCAATACGAAATGGAAAAGAGATGCCTGCAAGTATACTCGACATATTGAAGATCCTTCGCCTGGGTTACGTCAGATTTGAGTTTAATATACTCTCACAGTCTTCTCAATGAACGATTCCACTCTTGACTAAACGTCAAGTCACTCAACAGATGTGCTAACCGTAATTGTAGGAGAGACTCCACCGAGAGACGGAATGCTGAGACTGGGTAACTTTGGAAGAGTGGGAAGACTTGGAATTTTCGGGAGAGCTGGAAGAGCAATAGGCGGAATCACCGGAAGGGCGAGTGACGGAACCTTGAGACTAATCCCAGGAAGAGTGGGAAGCTTTGGAAGCGTCGGTAGCTTCGGAACCTTTGGAAGTGCTGGAAGCGAGATAGGCGGTATGACCGGAAGTGCAAGTGATGGAACCTTCAAACTGATTCCTGGAAGACTAGGAAGCGCCGGGAGAGACGGAAGCTTGGGAATCTTTGGAAGAGCAGGGATAGCGATCGGTGGAATGATCGGAAGCTCAGGGATTGGAATTTTCTGAACCGAAGTGAATACGACCCTCTTCCCGATTTTTCCAGTCGTGGTGATTACGAGTTTCGCCATTATTGTGCCGTCTTCGGAAGTGGAGTTGGCGTGGGTACGATCCCCACCAGCGTCATTCCAATGCAAAGAAATTGCATCTTTAGAATGGCCTCATGAAAGGCTTCTGCCATTGGCTTTGGTGCGTCTGCACCAGCCTTCACACTTGCGAGCTTACCGGCAAGAGTGGCCATGGCAACTGGCGCGGTGATCACGGTAGCCGCTGCGGTGGGCAGGGTAAGGATGTCTACGGCTGAGACTGTCCAGGTTGGATCAGCAACCGTTCCAGGGGTGACGATGCTTGCGAGCAGAGCAGTCTGCCAATTCGCCGCCATCAATACTCCCCATGCGGCTCCGGTCGGATCCGGAGGCATTGCAGCCACCAGTGGGCCAAAAACCGCTTTGTTAAACGTGATAATTCCTGGAGAACCAGTGGGTCCGCCCTGAATTAAACTCATATAATCTGCGATTACACCGGCAAAGTTCATTCCGCCAGTCAATGGATCCATCGCAGGAGGCAGGGCAAGGATCTGCGCTGCAAGTACTGTTGGACCCAGAAGAGCCATTACAAATTTCCTTTGAGAGTAATGTTCTTTGACTTAGCACTCAGAGGTGGGGCCTCGCCTGTGATGGCGAATGTCTGAGGAGGAAGTGGTGGGCCTGTTGGTCCCACGGCGCTTGCGTGCATGTGGCCGTCGAAAATGGTGGCGAGTTTTGAGTACAGCACAGCGTTGTCAGAGTCCCCGCCCAAGGCGATGTTCCCGGCGTTGATGTTGACGTTCTTGGCGCTCACGATTACATCGGAGCTTGATACAATCTCCACCGAGCTATCGGTGATGCTGATCATGTTCTTGCCGCTCGCATCGGCAACGGTAATTTTGTCCTTCAGGGAGATCACTGAGCCATCGGCTGACTTGATAGTCAGCTCACCTGTTTCTTCGTTGATGAATAGCAGGTTTCCAGAGGAGGAGGCGAAGATGATGTTTCCTTCCGGAGACATCTGCATAAGGGATCCGCTTTTGTGAGTGAGGAAGATCCCCTCTTCTCCATCGGTGTCATCGATCACGATAAATCCACCGGTCTCGCCGTTGACTATTTGAATTTTTAGTTTACCTTCGGTCTCATCGACAATGATCTTTTGTCCGCTCTTAAATACCCATCCGCGAACCGTTGGACCTTCGTCTCCGTAGCCTGCCGTAAAATCTTCAGGAAGCTCCTCGTCACCCCAGGATCCGCCCAGGTATCTTGGATGATGAATATCCCCATTTTCGAAGATGACATCAACAATGTCTCCTACATAAGGGGGCATGAAAGCACCGCTCTGGTTGCCTGCGATTTGCTGACCGCATGGCTCGCACCAGGTGTCGAGCACCTCACCTTCGGCAAGGATAGATGGAATCGAGATGAGAATTCTTCCGCGCTGATCTGGGTCATTCGTGTCTTCAACAATGGCAGGGTAGACAGCGTAGTACTTATGATACCACTCAAGACCAACCTGCTTCATATTGTCGATGAATTCTAAAAATGGACTATCCATTTAATTCACCACTCCATTTTTTGATGAGACCACGTTACGAACTCCTCCAAGAGCGGCACTGACTTTCTTTTGAGCGATACCAACTCCGCGATCAATAATAGAAGCGAGGCCAGCAGTCCTGGCGAGGGTTAAGCTCGTGGTAACGCCATCGGTAGAAAATTCATGGGTCACTTCGTATAAGTCGTAATGACCCGATAAAAATGCAACTCCAGCCACGCTGATCCCCACCCCTCTTCCGGGTCTAAGCTCCATGAGTCCAACCGTTGTGATCTGATACTGAAGAGCCTTGTCAGTTGCATTTTGGATCAACCCCAAAGCTTTCTCTTTCATGGACGGCTGCTTCTTATCCTTCTCAGATGCGAGAGGGATCTTCTTGGTGTTGCCTGCCACGTCGTTATCTTTTGGAGTGTCCTTGGCGTTTGGAGCGCCAGACTGACTGCCGTCGCTTGTGGAATAGACGGAAGCAAAATCAACTTTTTCGTGAGGAGCAACCTTCTTGTCTTTGAGATCCAAAGTGGCGGTATTGATCCCGAGGCTCTGACCCATCATGTAGTTTGCGATGGAAGTCTTGAGATCCAAGATCGGAAATCTTCGCTCATTCGGATTGATGTTCTCCCAGAGTACAAAGTTATAAATGTTGTCATCACGAGTTCTGAGGAAGTCTTTACTGATGATTTCGTAAGTTGGAATTCCTTCAATAGATTCAGAACCGGTATCGTAAATAGCGCAATTCGAACTATCCAGTAGCGATTTTACAAGAGACCAGTTGCTGTCTGCGGCAGTCACGCTGTGGACAGTATCCATAAACTTAGCGGCTGCTGCGTCATTTGGGTCAAACTTCACTTCGAAGTCTTCACCATCACCGAGAAGAGATTTGATGATCTCAATTCTTGTCTTATCTTTAAGAACTTTATTGGAATGCTTCTTGGCTTGAGGAAAGAGCAGTCCGGTAGCTCTGATTTTAATTGAGATCCCGTCAGTCCCAATTTCAATCTCTGGAGCCAGGAGGAACCCTTTGAAGTAATTAGAACTCATCCCGCCGTAGTGCATCCGTACAGAGACTTGATTGAATCCGATTGTGGATAACCCTTCAGTCGCAAGTTCGGGATCAGTCTTCTCTTTGGTTCCTGCCGTCTGCTTTGTGGAAAATCCAAGACCGAGAACTCCGCTATTTAAGAGTTTGACCGCCTGCTCAAATGGAGGCGCAAAAGTGATTTCAATCTCTGTGAATCTGAGGAGACTTACCTTGACTGATACATGTTGAATGAAGTGAACGCTCTTTGGGTTGAAGGCTGTTGAGCTAAATTCAGTGCCCTTGAGCGATTCATCATAGAAAATATTGGATAAGCTTTTGGTAGGACCGTTCGCAGGCAAAAAAGAGACTTCGACGGATCCTCCGTACAGATCAATCTTGTCCATGATTATCCACCGCCGCCATGAACCATATCAAGCTGTCCTTTTGCGTTCGCGGAAACAAAGTCAGTCCTGACTTTGATGTCTCCCTTGAACCCTTTTTCCTTACGCAATTCTTCAAGCATACTTTGATTAGTATCGGCCTGCCTCTGAGTCACAGCGAGCTGAGATTTCATAATCTCTTTAAGATCGTCCATTGATTGATTTTTTGTCATTTGTTCAAGAGCCTGACTCATCGATAAAACATTGCTCTGCGCTCCGCTCGTAATGGTCCCGGTTTGCCCTGTTGCAGCCATGGATGGATCTACGAGATTGCGCGATGTCTGAGTAGGTGCCTGTGGACCAAACATGGAATTGAGTGCAGTGGATTGATTCTTTTTATTTCTGGCATCATTGATGTCAAATACATTTCCCTTAGGGGTCTGCCCTAAAACGGGTGGCCCTTCTTTAGGGAATAGTTTTTCATAAAAGCCCATGGTCTTGTCTTTAATGAACCCAGGAAGACCCATGAGCAAACTATCTGCAATATTCCAGAGTGCCTTACCGATAAAATCGAAAGCGCCTTCAGACTCCTGGAAGGCTTTCACGATGCCAGAGATCACGTCGTAAATCACAAATCCCCAGCCTACAATACTCAGCCACTTACCAAGAAATTTACCCAGCTTGAACACTGCTTGAAAAATTGGATTCTCAAAGAGAGGCGCAAGCTTGGAACCAATTTGAAAAATCTTTGCTCCAAATTCACCTACGAACTCAGCCACGCGACCAAAAATTCTTCCTACCTTACCGCCTATTTCAGCAAAGAACTTCATCACAGAGGCCACTGGTTTAAATGATTTTGCAAATTCGAACACGGCTGTAGCGGCCCTTCGAACGAAAGAAAGCTCCTTGAACATGGTGATGGTTTTCATGATCTGAGATCCAAAACCAATGAGCAATCCAGCAGCAAGAGCAAGAGGAGCGGCAAGCATTGCAAGAACACTCCAAATGGAACTTTTTCCCTCGGGCTTTGTGTTTCCGACTACCTGCTGTAAAAGAGGAACAACTTTGTCGTTCTTGGATCTTCCGCCACCGATACCGCCTGCAACGTCATTGACCCCTGCCTTCAGTTCTCCATTCCCGTCGAGAACTACTTTTCGGAGAGCGTCTAACGACTGAAGTGTGCCCTTCTGAGAAGAACCCTCTGCCTTGCTTTTAAAGAATCCAAATACTCCTTTAGCTGCTTTACCAAGCCCCGTGAATAAGGGACTCACGATGGACTTGAACACTCCAAAGATGGCTTTGATCTGCTCAGGCACCATGGTCCCAAAGTCAACTCCGACCGACTTAAAGAATCGATCAGATGAGTGACCGATATCAGTAAACCAAGCCCTGAAGTGCTCAAGGATCTTTTTGGTTGCTCCGAAGTTTTGAGTGAACTTGCTCGACGCAGTGCTGGCGTCGGCAATGCTCGTGGCGAGGTTGATCATTCGAATCTTGGACTTGGTGCTGACATTGCCCAGCTCGTCCAGTTCGGGTTCCATCTTTTTCATTTGCTCGGAGAAGGTCTTTAAATCATCTCCACGGAATTTACCTTTGAGTTCGTCAAAGAATTGAGCGGACTCCTTGGAGAGCCCATCCATTGCGAACTTGAACTTTTTCAGAGGATCTTGAGCGACCTCTTTTTTTGTCTCACGTTCACCTCCGCCACCCTTTGACAAACGTTTAGTGAAAAGCTTCTGATTGTTTTTCAGCGCGGTCATCGAGACAAGAATTTTGTCCAGACGACGAGTGTTCATCATCTTGAAGTTCTTGGTGACCTTCAGAAGCTCTGTGGCATTTTTGTTCGATCCTTTTTTAACCGGAGCCTTATCCGGAAGAATGATATCGACTTTGTTCTGCTCGATGGCTGCAATCACGTCACCCAGGAAGCCCATATTGGCTTTCATGTTGGATGAAACCATCTTGAACGACTGGTCCATGCCCTTCATGACATCGCCGAAGCCAGAGTCGATTGACTTGTTGATAGATGTGAGCGCCGTGATGAGACTAGCTGAGGAGTCTTTAGTTTTTGAAGAGGACTTCGACCCAGCCTTCGAGGCTTTCATGGATCCAAGATTGGCACCGGCAGATGCAGCTTCAGAATTGATGACGCCCAAAGATTCGGCGATCCCAGACAAGGCTCCCTGGATACCTAAGAGTTTCTTCTCAAGTCCACGGTCGGTAGCACTAAATGTAAAGCCTAAGCCTAGAAACCGTTTATTTGGCATCCTTATCTTCTCCTGCTTTGAGACCTCGACTTAGCCTGAGCCTCTTCTTGAGACTTCTGCTGTTTCTGTAAACGCTCTGTCTTCCACTCTACCAATCTTTGCCTTCGACTGTAAGGCATACTGCAAATATCCTGGTAACTCAGTCCAAGGGCCTCCACCAGGAAGGCTACCTCCTCCTCGAAATTGGAGAGATAGCCTATAGGGAGAAAAAAGTTTTACCGTCAAGCTGAAGCTGACCCTCGTATTCTTGGCCACACGATGGACAGTTTTTCTTAAACTTGTCGTCAAACTCCCCCTCTTTCTCGTCCATTGCTTTACGAAGAAAAGAGCGATCTGCCATCGGTAAATCAATCACGTCACTTAAAACAGCAGGGCGACTATCCACTTCAGTTACGCGAGCAAATAGCGCCACACTTGCCTCACGGCCCGTGGTTGCCATCTTCTCGATCTTTGCATCAGTCTCTCCGTCAGCAACCTTCCAGCGGACTTTCTTGCCGCTCCGTGGGAGCGTCACTTCGCTATAAAGGGCATTGGCGACTGGAGCTTTATCCACCTTTACCGTGGTCAAATCGTAGGTGATTTTGTCCTTGGCGTTGCAGTGGGGACAATTCGTTTCGAAGTGATAAGCCGAACCGAGCGATAGAACTCTCAAGTGAACGAGATAGAACCAGCGGTCAGTGACCACAAGTTTTTCAATCGCTTTTCGGATGTCTTGTGGAGCGGTCAAAGTTCCGAGTTCAAGCGTGCAATTGGCCATGACTTGGCTCATCTTTTGGCTCGATCCCATGTTGGACGCCAAGACATCTTCTTCTGGACCAGCCAGCTCTCTGAACTTGATGATCTTCATGACCTGATCGTTCATGAAGACACCGGTTGGTAATTCTATACTTCCTACAGCAGCTCTAGCGTTTTCCACTTAACCTCCTCAACGTATTACGGGTTTCAGGTTTTCGGTTTCAGAATCAAATCAATCGTGGCCTTCGTTGGAACACGAATCGTTTCTCCACCGACAAAACCGTTCGGCAATTCTTTGTCATTAGCCAACATGAGAACCCACATATAGTTTGAATCGCCGTACTGCTCGAAAGCGACCTGATCGATTCGCTGAGCTTGAACATCTGTGAGTTGAATATAGGTATCGAGCGTGGAAAACGGAATTTCTGGGAATTCTGTGCTGTCCCAAAAAACGGTTCCATTGAAATCAAGGAGTTTGGAAAGATTAAGCCATGACGAGCGGGTGATGTTTACGCGAGCCATTACTTGTCACCCTTAAGTCGGCCTTCATATTTGTGGACGTAATCTCGGAAAGCTTCTCTGACTAAGTCAGAAAGCGTTCGATTATCCATCGAAGAGAGAGTCATCAACGACTCGTAATGAGTGCGCGTGATCCAAACATTAATCCTAATTTTCTCAGGAATGACATCAACGCTCTTCTCATCTTCCATTTTTTAATCATACTTGGAAAAAAAGTTTGCGTAAAGCAGGCGTATTTCTACTTTTTCTTTTTCTTCATCCTGTAGAAGTCTGAACGAAATGTACCGAGTGGTGAGGGGTATTTTGCTACATTCGCCGTTGAAGTAAAGGATGTCCCTGGAGCTGGGGCAGCGTCTTCCCCGAGTTCAGGATACTTCTCCTGATCGTTGGGAGAGACCTTTCGGAAGACCAATCTGTTGATCCGTTTGATCCCGAGGACGCGAGCCATCTGACAAAGCTCTTCGCCGGTTAGACCCAGCATCTCTCCAGGTTGCTCCAAAAGGTCCTCAAGAGCAGTAATAACCTCGCCATGGGTTGCATTCAATGTGTTCAGCAACTTGTTCCAGTTGTTCAAGACTTTCTCTTTGGTCTGAGCCGGACTGCCTAAATACTTCGCAATGATCTGAACCTTCTTTTTTTCCATGACTAAGTGTTCCCTGTCAGTGACTGCATAGCATTTTACAGAGCGCCACCTCTTAAGCGATTGCATCTTTTGCACACTGGTTCGACATCGAGCGGTTTTGAATAATCTCTATGATCATAGACCTCTGCCCGTACTCCACAGTCTACGCACATTCTTGTGGAAATGCGCGGTAAACGACCAGCTCTCACCTCTACATAGACCTTTTTTTTGGCCTGTTCAAATGGAGTGCGTTTCATTTTTTCGTGACGTGCTTTTGAGTTCTTGATCCCGTTTTGGGTTGCCCGCCACTTCCGTGCGTACATCATCTTACATTTTGGGCAGCTTCGTCTTTCGTGCAGAAAAGACTCAGATCCATCAAACAGGCAGGGCATTCTTGTGGTTGGCATGTTCCCATAGAATGTTCCGGGTGGAACATTCTATGTCAATACGAAATGTAATTTACTTTGTACCTGGTCTCACTGCGTAAACTTAATCTCGCCCTTACGGGTCTCTTTCTTGGCCAGTTCTTGAGCACGCTTCACGACGGCGGCTTGAGCAGCAAAGAGATGCTTACAGAGGTAGGCAACATTTCCAGGATTCTTGATCGTGGCTGGAGCCATGGCTCCTTGATCAAATTTTGTTTGAATAGAAGTCGAGTCCTTCTTCCAGAGAACATGCTTCAGGTAGAAATGGAAGTAGGGACAGGAGCACTTTACCCAGGCAGCATTCAGTGGGCCGACTTTTTGGAAGATGTTCTCATGGACTTCGTTTGGGTACAGCTCGATGGAGAACTCCCACCAGTCAGACTCAGTAGCGGCCTTCCCTTTTCCGGTGAAAACGATGGTGGCAATTTTCACCTTGCCAGAAGTCTTGGAGCCCAGGCGGACGGCACTCACAACGGCAGTCACATCTCTGGATCTGGCCTTCACATCGACAGGTGTACTGTTGACCAACTTTTGCAAAGAAATCATTTAAACTCCCAGGCTGAACTCATCAATGCTCTCGGGCTGAAGAGTCATCTCCATGATTGAAATATCGGGCGACAATGGGTCAAAGTCAGTCGCTGCCCGGTAATGAGTAGGGATGCATCCGGTGAGCATCCAGGCTCTTCCTGGGACACGAGAGATCAGATCATTCAATGGGAGCACAGCGTTCACCAGACCGCCAACGATACCACCCAATGGCCCAGTTCCACTCTGACCAACGCCAAACGGCGAAACATCGGTAAACTGAATGAGCATCAAGTTTCTTCGATAAGACTGCGATCCAATTACGGCGCTTCGTGTCCAATCATAGAAGTCTGAGTTGAAAATTTGCACGCCCTGCTGAAGGATGATCGGGCCAGCGGCTGCACCGTGGACGACAGCCTTCTTATATTCGTAGGTGCCTTCTTTGACTTCCTTAGTATCGATTGTGATCTCAGGAGGGGAGCAGTGCCTAAAGCCGAATGCCAAATTGAACACGGTTGGAATCTGAAAGCTCACATCCAGCAGGTGAAAGTGCAGGGTGGTGAGATAATCAGAAATTCTCTGCGTTCTTGGAATGATTGAACCAGGGCTCGCCATATCAAAGATTAAACCACGGAATTAGACGGTCGTGCCAGGGGTAACCTGGAATACCTTGAAATACTCTGGTTGGAACTCGATCTCTTGAATCGAGATGTCACTCGACATGGAGTCGAAGTCATGACCCGGCCTAAATCGGATCGGCACGCAGTTATAACAGACGATCTTACGAGATTGCGACGGATTCGTCGCTAAAAACTCCTGACCGGAAGACTTACCTTCCAGGTCTTTCCGGTGGTAGTGAACGATCGTGATGTTGGTCCGGTAGTTCCCGCCCTCGGCAGCTCTCGTGATCCAGTCAGCAAAGTTAGTATACCCCTTTGCGATCCCGCGAGAGAGCGTGACCGTGGTAAAGGTAGACCGGCCTGGGTACATCTTTGAATACGTCCAGGTGCCTTCGCTGTACTCAAGGTGGTCGATGTTTTGCTCGGGAAGAGTGCAGTTGGAGAATCCAGCAACCAAGCTTGCGCCGCTCTGGATATAGCCCTGCTCATCGTACACAAGGAATCTGAACGAGTGGTAGAAATCAGTTGCCTGATCCGCCCGACTGTCAGGGGTTACCGCCATAGATTACGCTCCAGCCGTAGCGCCAGCCGCATCCACTTCTTTGCCGTTTTCGAACAAACGGAAGTATTCGATTTCAATATCCAAGTCTTCGATAGTGACTTCGGCAGACATGGAATCAAAATCAGAACCCATCTTCACGCGGGTCACGAAAGCGTTGAAGCAATGAATTTCGCGCCAAGGCTTAGCCGAAAGGTAATCGACCATGCCCGAGACATCATCACGGTGAAAGTGCTTGATGATCAGGTTGGTGCGATAGACGCGGTTTTCTGCGCAGGCACGCATCCACTTGTAGAAGCTTGAATCGTTTTTGACGATCCCTTTCGTCAAGGTGAGCGGAGCGAAGGTGACTTCGCCTGGGAACTTGCGACGATAGAGCATCGTCCCTTCCTGGTACTCGACAGATCCAACGCTCATTTCAGGAGAAACGAGAGTGTTGAATCCAGCCGCAGGAGTTCCAAGGTTCAGAAACCCGCCCGTATCTGTTACATGAAACCGATGCATCGAAAATGGATCGGTTGATTGAGATCTCGCTGTTTCAGCCATGTTCCCTACTCCTTATTAAATCTGACTTGCGTCAAAAACCTTCTGCACTTTGAGGTGGATAAACTCAGCGGCGAGGTTTGGTTTCACGAATTCGTCGATAACAATTCTCTTGGATTGCTGAACCGAAGGAGGATTGTTGCTCAAATCGCAAATCACCTTGTACGCCTGATTCTTGTCTGGCACTCCAGATCCAATCACGCCCTGCAAGAACAGATTCTCCAAGAAGGAATCCAGTCGAGCCTTGATTAAGCCGAAGGTCACTGGGCCGATGTTCTCAAACACGATGTCAACGAGTCCAGCCTTCTGAGCCTTCTCAAGAAAGATGAACAAGCGACGAACGTTCACGTCAGTGAAGTCACCCACAACCTGAAGGGTACGGTTACCCCAGATTGCAGTTCCGACTTCAGCGTCTGAGCGGATCGCGTTAATCTGTGCTGGGAATACGGTGTTGCGATCTTGCTTGGTCACTTCTCTTTCGAGACCCAAGATCAAGGACAACTGACCGCGTGTCACACCGGCTGGTGCCTTGCCCACGTTCTCGCGAGAGTCAGTGAAAGCGTAGCGACCTGCAATGTGACCGACAGCAGGAACCACCTTTGCGCGGTTCTTATTCAGAGGGTCAGGCATCTTTACCCACGGCCAGTACATCGCACCGTAAGAGGAGGTCGAAGCCAGAACGTTGCGTTTGTACTTCACAGCGTTCGCAGCACTCGTGCCCTTAGCAGGTTGAAGAAGAGCAACGATGTCAGCACGACTCGAAGCGTAAGCCAGGATCGCCGTATCAGTGGACTGGTCGCCAATGAAATCTGGGATCGCCAAAGACATCTGAATGTCCATTGCGTCCAAGGCGTAGATGCCGCGTGAGTTGGCAGCGAGTCCTGCTCCGACCAAATCAGAGGAGATGACAGCCGTACCATCGGATCCGCCAGCAAGAGTGATGGTCACGCTTGCATCCGGCTTCTTGATGGAATCAGCCGTGACCAAATCACCGATACTTGGAGCGATCGACAGAACGACTGACAAAGCGCCAGAAGCATAGTTCACAGTGCCTGTCACGACAGGTCCGCCAGCTACGTCAACCAAAACGCCTTCGCCGTCATCTTGAGCAACCAGGACACCGTTCACTCGGACTTTGACAGTCGTTGGAGCAAGAGGAGTGCTTGCGCCCAGGCTGACTGCGAATGCCGTGGTCGAGCCGTCTCCAGTTCCTCCTGCCGTTCCTAGAGTTTCAACTGGGATGAGTTCGGTAGGAACTCCGCCGCTTGTTGCGAGCAAGGAGATGTCTTCGGAATTGGCTTCCAAGACTTTCAAGATGTAATCAGGGCTCTCGTCGTCAATCAGATCGACAGCTTCGAAAGTCTCAGTGACTCCGAGTAGTCCGGTCGAGGGATCGACAAGCTCAACCGTGACGTTAAACCGTGAGTAAGCAGCAGTGGCTTGGTTGTAAAAGCTTTCGTTTCCGCTGATGGTAATCTCAGCTCCATTTGCCCACACACCGCGACCCGATGCCTTAGCGTCCCATTTTCCGGAAAAGGCACCGCTTGCATAAGTCGCGTCCGAGTGAAGCTCGCGAACGAAGACGAGCTGCGATCCGCCGTTGGCGTAGAACGCAGAAGCTTGGTAAGCAACCATGGACTTGGAGTTATAAGATCCGAAGCGGTCAAAGAATTCTTTGACTGATCCGTGAGCAAACGCTTTGCCTTCAGGTCCACGCGGAGAGTATCCGACCATGGCGAAGGTAGACGTTGATGCTACAGTGATCTGTCCACTTTTGCCCTGGACCTCTTCTACAAACACATCAGGTGAAAGAAATTCTGGTGCCAAGTGACATCCCTCCGTAGCTTTTCTACAAACGCTCAATCCGTTTCGAGCGCATTAAATTTTCTCAAGAACGATTCATACTTAAATCAGTTCCACTTACCGATCCTGAAGTGTACGGATCCACCAGATCCAACTCAGCTTCCACTCGTATCGTAAGTGCATAACCTCTCGCTCTAGTGACAGGATCAATGATCTCTTGCAAATTTGCAATCGATCCTTCCCAGTAGTACTCATAAGAGCGAATCAACTTTAGACTATCGTACACTATTAATCTACCAACAGGATACACTGCCTTCAACACCTTTTGAAGTATTGCTTGCACGCTCGACTCGTAGCGATCCCACATTGAGATGGTGTACGTTATGTCATGCGGAAAAGCCTGGGGTTTCATCTCATATTCAGAGAACCCACTCACTCCGCCGATCACCATCTGCGTACCGCTGACGCCAGCCCTGTACTCAAGCTGCCCAACACCCATCCATCTGTGCATGGCGAGCGTAACATCGTCGCGGTTGATGGTAATAAATGGGAAGACCATCTTCTTAAAAAGAGATTCAGGCTGAGAAAAATAAACTGGGACATTCGCCGCGCCCGAGGCAAACGGGACAGTCACTCCGTAACAAGGATCGTTTGAACTCATAGGGTCAGGGGTGGCCCCAAGGGTGCTCATGATTCCTTCATCAAAGTTTCTGAGGAAGACAGACCCTGTCTTCTTATCCCAAATTTTGATCATTTTCCGGCTCCCCCAGCGTCACTCCGTCGATAACTGCCTGCTTGAGCTTATCCCGGAAGCGAGCTACCCAATCATTCTTCTCCTCTTCAGGAGCCTCATTTTCAGGCATTTCTTCAGCATCTCCAGTGTCGATGAGTTCATCTAGGATTGCGAGAATCACGTCCAAAGCGCCATCTAGCTCTTCGTCGTCATAGTCATCGCCAAAGACCTCGTGAACGATATCCAGCAAAGCCTTGTCCACTACGTCTTCTTGCGGGATCTCTTTATCGTCCAACATAATTAAACCCTCACCTTATTCTGGAAATTCTGAATTCGCTTAAGTTCCGCTTGTTTTAACTTTACCCGAAAATGTCTAAACTGGCGATATTTGATAAATCTCGGATCGATCCAAACACGAATCAGATCCCGATCCTTTTCAAGTCTCGCCATGCCCTGTCTCTTGATCCATCGAATGGATGGCCTCCAGTGAGCTTTGGACTTTTCTGCTAGACCGAACTCAATCCGAAGAGCGTTCATCTCGATGTCTTCGATCACGCGAAGCTTACTGTAGACGACGTTTCGTTGCTCATAGGGGATGCCGTGCTTCACCATTTTTGATCGAGTGTCCTGGCCTTGAGCTAGATTCGCTTCCTTGGTTCGCTCGACCTGGTCTTCGGAGACTTCTTTCAGGACAACTTGTCCAGCCCTAGCTGATGGAAGAAATGGGATCGTGTCCACCGTCCATGGTCCCATGTCTTCCAAGATCTCCTTTACGGGATCGGAATCAACGTTAGTGAACCTGCTGGCGACGACAAACAAAGAGGTCTTTGGATCGTACTTGGCGTTTCCCAGTGGCTTAGCTGAGGCCACAATTGCCCACCACGCCATCTTACCCTTATCCCTGACCTCAGCAAGCATGAGGGACTTCTTGTAGTTGGTGGAGCCGGGGATCTCTGAGATCTGTTGCAGAAGGTGCTTGTAGAAAAGCCTGGAAGCTCTTTTACCGAATTCAAATAAAAACCACTGATACCTGAGACGTATATCTTTGGCACCGTAGATGCTCGCAAAGTTGTCCCATTGTTTCGTGGTTTCTATTTTGAACAATTAGCGAACCTCGCTACCGTGACCGTGTCCCCAGAGAGTTTTCATATAGTCGTTAAATGGTAAGCCTTCGCTCATAGCCTTCAACCCAAGGACAGAGAGAGCAAGCTTTTCTGGGTCGGCCTTTTCGCGTGGCACAGGAACGAGATCGCCATAGTCGATGAGCTTTTGAAATTGGTCTTCCCTGACCTTCTTACCCCTGTCTCCATGGCAGTAATAAACGTAATTATTTTTCACGAAAAAGAACACGATGTAGTTCTTGTTCCCTTTGACTGTCTCGGCTTCAAAGATGGAGTTCATGAAGAAGGGGCCAGCATTTGTTTTAATGAATGCCTTGATGCCAGTCTTTGCGGCATGTTCTTCGAGAGAACCAATATATTCTTTCAACTGAATGTCGTATTCACTTTCCATTTTTTTCTTCCTTAACGAAATCTTTCATCATTTGAACCATGGTGTCTTTTACGAACCCACCCTTGGATTTAACCGATTGGATAAACGATCTTGCCAGATGCGACTTGATGTACACGACGAAGGGACGTTCCATCTCCCCTTCGCAATCGGTACAAACGTCAGATTGCTCTGACTTCCTGGTCACGCGATCTTTTATGTAGATCTTAATGAGCCGAGGTTTTTCTTTTTTGCACATGAAGCAGATCATTTATTTCTCACAATAAACTCTTCCCATGAGTTCCATTCACCTAGATCACACCAGGATCCGACGACCTCATGAACTGAGAGACGGCCCTCGCCCAAGTATAAGCTCAAAAGGTCGGTGATTTCCAACTCTCCTCTTGCTGAGGGGGACAATTTATTGACCTTATCGAAAACATCTGCCGGGAAATAATAGAGCCCGGTGAGGATTCTGGAGTGAACAGCGACAAGTGGTTTCTCAGTAATCCACCCCTTTTCACCGTCCGTCATGTACTGCCCAAAACGTTGAGCAAGCTCGGGGCTGCCCACGTCGAACTCCCAGGCTACTGCGCAATCAGGATTGGACCTTAGAAGATGAACGCTCTCCTGAACAGCGGAGAACGCATTATCTCCTAAAATCAAGAGCACTCCGTTCTCAGTTCCACCATGAGAGACTCGGTTTAAAATATCGCTGATCCCAGCAGGCTTAGGCTGGAATGCATACTCCACCCGCTTGAACCCATACTGATGGCCATCTCCAACGTACTCAACAATTTGTGCTGCGTGATTGGCTCCAGTGACTACAGTGATCTCCGCAAAGTTGTGGAGGCGTAGAAACTCAATCGGCTTATCGATCATCAGCTTCCCTCCACCCACGGGAAGGAGATGCTTGTTCACGAAGCGAGTGGCTGGGGCCATCCGAGATCCAGAGCCCCCCGCAGCAATAATGGCCTTCATACTTTTTCCATTCTAAATGGGGATTGATATTCTTTCAGTGACGGTAGCTTCTTGTCTTTATCGGAGATCAAAACTTCTGAATTTCTCCACGGCAAAAACAGATCTGGATCTTCCGGATTGATCCCAGCGTCACTCTCCTTGTGATACTCCTCTGTGCATCCATAATGGAAGACGCACTCATCAGTGAGGCACCAAAAACCATGTGCGAACCCTGGTGGAATGTAAACAGAGATTCCTTCAGGCTGGAGAAGAAACTCTTCTTTCTTACCGTAGGTCTCTGACCCCACGCGAAGATCCACGACTACATCTAGTATCACGCCGTACACAGATCGGACGAGTTTGCCTTGCGGGTTCTGTGTTTGAAAGTGGAGACCACGAACCACGTTCTTTGTAGACATGGAAACGTTAGTCTGACGAATGTTTGGAATTGAAAACTCAGACCGCTTGTAAGCTTCAATGAAGTAGCCGCGATCATCCTTGAAACATTTATTATTGAAGATTGAACATCCGGTTATGGATTCCATGTGTTGTACCTCGTCGTCAGGTGAGTCAAAACGTCAGACTGCCAGCTCCCGAGAGCGTGAACGCACAAGAGTTTTTTCAGCTTCTCAGAGGAAAGCCTGGTGTCAGTCGGCCTTGCTGCGGTTCCGAAGTTGGAATGCTCTAAGATGTCGAAATAATTTCTTGAGTCCTTCTTGAAAAAATCCGCAATGTATTGGGCGCACTCCAATCGGTTCGCGTAGTTATCGTGAGAGACGTGATAGATCTCTTTTTTACAAATATGCAAAGCGACCGTGATGATGTTCGCAACAAACAAAGTAGAGCTTGGAGATCCAGCCTGTTGAGCGGCAATAGGGATTCTCTTTCCATCGACGATGCTCTTGGCAACCCAGTCGATGAAATTAGCCTTTCCGTTACCGAACAACCATTGAACTCTGAAAACAGTCCCGCCGTTTGCAATGGCTGCGAGATCACCTTCGAGCTTTGACTTGCCATAAACTTGGATGGGGTTGGGAGCGTCGGTCTCAGCTCTGGGTTCACCAGGAGATCCGTCGAAAACGTAATCGGTTCCGATATGGATGAACTTAGCCTTTACCTTTTTCGCAGCGGTAGAGACAAAGTCCACGGCCTCTGCATTGATGAGGTAGGCTTTTGCCGGATCACTCTCGCATCCGTCCACGTTCGTGTGTGCGATGCAGTTGACGATATAATGCGGCTTTGTTTTTGTGATGAGCTTTCTAACGGCCAGCTCATCAGTGATGTCCAGTTCGGAATGAGTTGGGGCTAATACCTGTGCCCCTGCTCTCACAAAAGTGGAAACAAAAGCCTGCCCCAACATCCCTGAACCGCCCAGCACTAAGGCAATCAAATAAACTCCCCATCAACAATCTGTTTGATGAGCTTACGTCGTTGCAGCTCTTTCAAGAAAGCGTCTCTCATATCTGGCTTGAGGTTTTGGATCCGCGAGGCTTCTTGCAAAGCGCGGATATCTTTTGAGAGCGCCGCAGAATCAAACTTCTCTTTCAGATCCTTGATTCGATCGCGGATGGCTTGAAGCTCTCTATTCTCACTGAGTAAATCGTAACCTGGTAGACCGATCACTTCGGCCTCAGTATTATTCAACATAATTTATCCCCCAACATAATAAACAAAAGGACAGTCGGGCTCAGTTTAAACCTGAAACCCGTAATGCGAGTTCACTGAGAGACGGCCTTTCCCAGGACGTTTCTTTGTTTTCTCAAAAATCTCTTGGCACCAAATCTGGCGAATTTTCTGCCCATCTTGGATATCATTGATTTCTTTATGTACAATTGTCTCACGATAGCCAACAAAGCGTCACGTACTTTTTGTGGCGAATCGAGTGGGGGTAGTTGACCTTCTAGCTCCAACTCTCCCAAAACGCTTAAAATTCCATCATAGAACTTCTCCAAGACCTCTGGAGACAGCTTGGCATCGAGATCAACCGGAGCCTCTTCCGGGGCTTCGGGAGCCACTTCCTTTTCGGCCTCCTGAACGGGAGCCTTGGTGAGGCTTTGAACCTGAGCTTCAAGAGCAGCGAGCCGTTTTAGAATTTCCATATTCATCTTCCTTTAAGTGTCTGCGTCAGCCCAGATGACGTTGGACTCATTACGAGACACGCCGAGGGCTTCCATGCCTTTGCAAAAGGATTCTCTTTTGCTTTTAAATTCATCACGCGCAAGTCGCGCTTCCCGGAGAAGCTTTTCCTTCTGCTCGTCAGGAGTCAGATCCTTCTCCACGACCTCAGAGAGGAACCGCAGTGTCAGATCCAGGTCTTCCAAGATGGTGCAGGGATCCTCTTCAACCGCCTCAACAGCGGGTTTCTTCTTGGCCGGGACTGGCTTCACGGGGATGCCCCAATTATTCACGTCTTCACTCAACATCATGGAGCGATCTTCCTCTCTGGGGCGAACGAGTCGTTTCTGACTCCTTCGCACTCATAATGGGTCCAGACCTCAGCGTCGTGCTCAAAACCATCGCGCTCCACGTTGATGAATTCAAAATACCAGGATCGATTCTTCACCTGAGACCAGAGCTGAATCACATCGCCAACAGCAACGTGTTCGCCCAAGTGGTTGGTGGGGATCTTCAAGTCCTCAAGGTTTCTGCGACTGAACCAGAATTTGCCTTCAGAACGTTCCTGCAATCCTTCATCGCGAGCGTCCACAACCGTTGCTGGCCGCTCAAAGAAGCATAAGACTTTATAGGGTGTGTAGAGCTTGAGTTTTGACTTGGGATCTAAAGTGTTCGGAATTCTGGGCTCTTCATACAAGCAATCAACCAATCCAGACACACCGCTTGAACTGTCTGCCGTTGCTGGATTCCCCGTCTTAGAGAACTTCCAAAGCACAGGCGAATGAGTACCAGCGAGAGTCAGCACCTCAATGGCGATGCTGTCAAATAATCTCTGTTCGCCAGAATTGAGAAGTGTTCCCATCGTTACGCCTCATGCTCGTCGAAGAAAGATAGCCACTGCGAGTCTGCCGTCGTGCTGGAGTTCAACACTGACTTCAGACTCGCAAAGTGGCAATCCGTAAAAATCAACTCGGGTGGAAGACTTATTTCCCATAACGAGACTTCATCTTCTCCTGCATCTTTTTCTTGCGAGCTTCGCCCATCTTCTTGGCCATGGATCCGTCTTTTTTCTGCTTGGCCATCAACTCTTGAACCTGAGCCTTGCGAGCTTCAGACATCGTAGCCTTGGAGGGAGTCTTGGAGTCAGCCATGACTTTACCGCGACCATCAGCAGCTTTGCCGGTCTTGATAGCGATCGAAGGAAGCTCCTTCTGTTGGTCATCGGAGTTACCCTTGCCAATCATCTCATCGCCCTTGCCGTCTTCAGCATCGCCGGTCTTGAGAGCTGCGTCTGGGAGAGCGGCTTCGCCTGACTTCACGCCGACATCAACCGTGGTGGATGGTTTAGCGAGAGCAGCACCAGCCTTCATCACGACTTGCTTGCCGCTTGGGGTCTTGAGATTGGCGGCCATCTTATCGACTTCTTTGTCCTTCTGAGCGACCGAGACAACGTCTGGGCTGGTGGCTTTCTTCTGTTGATCGCCCACTTGGACTTCCTCAGAGAGATTTGGCATTCCCCAAAAATCTACCGATACAAAATCAATTCCTTCTTTCATATTGACCTCCGCTTTAGCTGGTTTGTTTGCGGCATCTGCCGCTGGCTTCTTGCCGACTCGATTCACAGATTCCTCTTCCGGAATTCCTGCTGCACGGTCTGCGTATTTTTTAGAGGTGTCGCCGTGCATCTTCTTCAGCGCCTGAGCGATTGCCTTCTTGTTTTCACCGCTGAGCTTGACGGCCATCGTGATGGCCTCAGCCTCTGAATCCACCCGACCCGAATCAACGGCATCAGCAATGGCTTCCGCGATTTCATCAACGCTCATTTCATCGATATAAACTTTGCATTGCTCAGCCATGAAGTCATCGTTAGTGTCTGGAGAGAACTGACTGCCGAGTTCGCCACTGGGTTTACGGTCTCCGTAAATATCGAAGTAGCCACCAGCGTACTGAATGAACATACGCTTAATCTTGTCGTCATCTTCAGCGGTGTACGGATCCATCTCTGGAGAAAACTGGCCCAGACCGGCCATGAGATCGTTAATCAGGTGCTCTGGATTCTCAATCATGACGGTGACCTTGTTGGCAGGGGTGTCGATCTCAGCCGATTTCACACCAGCCGACTTCACGCCGATCATGTCACCATCGCCGCTTTGATATTCTCCTGCGACCTGGATCAGTTCGAGAGCATCTTTGATCGCGTCACGGCGAGCTTCTCCGATTGCAGCAGCCCATCCATCGCGCTCAGCATCTTCGACTGCCCTAACTACAGCTTCTGGGAAGATACTGGTTGCCCCATCCATACCCTTGGGGTCATTCCAGTTGGCAGCATCTTTAGCTGAGTAACCACTGTGATGAACATCTTCATGAGGATCGGCGTCAAGATAGTCGTTTTCCTTCGCCCAGTCACCGTAGCCCAAAGCTTCAGCCGCTTCTTTCAGGGTCAGTTCAATAGTGACTTCACGCTGAATCGGGGTCTGACCTTCTTCAGCTTCAGTAACCTTTTTCTTTTCTTTCTTGGAGCCCTTAGAGCCCTTTGAATCCTTGGCAGCATCATCAATGAAGGACTTGGCCTGCTTGATTTCACGGTCAGTGCTCCACTTTGCGAGCGACTTAAAATGATCCGAGCTGAACACGCCTGGAACAACTAACTTGTAATCGACCGGGCTGCCCATTGAACCAGAATTGGTTTGAACGATCTGCCACTTCTTACCTTTGTAAGTGCCAGAGCGGACGACCTTGTCGTCTTCCTTTTTCTCTTTCTTGGATTCTTTTTTAGATTCCTCAAGAAGAGACTCAGGAGAGAGTTCAGCTTCAGCGAGAGTTCCGTAGCCCATCTTGATGGCGTTCATCACAGGCTGGTAGCTTTCAGTCTTCATCGGAACTTGTTTGGTGGCTTCGCGGATCTTCGTGATGAGATCGAGTTCTGCGGCGTCAGCAGCGTGCTCAGGTTGAACGCCCTTGACGCCCTGCTGATCCTTGGCTTCGTCGTTGAGATACCACTTGAGGGTGAGGTCGCTTTCTCCTGTAGAAACCCACTGAGCGTCGGAGTCTTTGTTCCATCGGCGTCCACACTCAACTGACATTACCACGCGCGGGTCGAGCTTGGATTGAATGACCAACCCGGTCGCCTTGTAGCCTTCGTTCTTGTAGCCCTGAGCCTTGGCAAGCTCTTCGTAGGTGCCCATCGCTTCGAGCTGCTTCACGCAATCTTTGAGCATGTCCATGGTGACAGAATTCAAATCCAAGACGATGGGATCCACGAGTAGGCTTTCCTGAAACCCGTAACCCATCTTCTTTTCGGAGACTTCTCCGTAGAATGCAGCCGCTACGCAGATCTCTTTACCGATGATTTTATTCTGATCGTTCATGTTCTTTCTCCATCCATGCTTTGAGCCTCTGACGACCGAATGCGATCAGGGCGTAATAATCTTTTATGTAACCGATGGTCACTACCACCAGAAAATCATTCTCACTCTTGTCCCACAGCACTGAACTCAGGTGACCGCTTCCAGAGATAATGTACGACTTGAGGACGTAATGTTCTTTATCAATCGTGATCTGATGACGAAAAACAGTCCCCTCTTCGCCCTTCTCTTTGCTTAAATGATACCTGAGCTTGCATTGTTTTAAAATAGATTCAACGAGCTTCAATGCCTTCTGATCGCCCTTGTGCTCCTTAGGCTCGTCTGACTTGCTGGAAAAGAAGTCCATGAAGCCTTCAGACAATTCGTCACGCGATTCAGCCTTGAGTCCGGAAATCTCACTGAGGGCCGCATAAGCAGACTTATACCGGCGCTCATCCTGATCCATATCTAGGCTGGCCGTGGTCGGCTCCTTAGCATCGCTATCTTTCAGGAGTTGCTTTACCGATGGATCCAGCTTGATGTCATGACCCAAAGAGATCAGAACAATCGTCACCAGGGCTTCTTTGTCGTATTGGAGAAGCGCGTCTACAGAGAAGTTCTCACCCCAAAGATCATTGATGCGGTCCAATAGGTCGAGACCGATGGTGTCGTCCACGAATTCGTTCACGTCTAAATCGATACTCTGGAAGTAGTCCTTCACATTCCTAAGCAGAGACTTCCCAGGCACTTGAATCTTTTCGGCAACGGTTGGGTAGTCATTCTGAGCCACATCACTGAATGCGTCAGCAAAGATCAGAAGAGAGACGTACTCCGGGTAGGGGAGTCCATCGATCTTGGTAACGAGAGGAGCCTTCTCTTCGAAGACTGCATAGGACTCGTCAATCAGTTTTAAGATTGGATCTTTTTCCATACTCATCCAATCATGGGGATGTCTGGCCCCTGGCTTGCGAAAATTTCAATATCGAGTGCGAGCAGCTCTTCCTTGGCCTCATCCAGCAAACGGTTTCCGTCCATCGTGGTGGGGCCACCGGCTCCAGGAAGTGAGTCGTATTTGGAACGAGTCCTTCCGACAACCTCTTTGCACTTCGCCTTGACGTACCGAACGAAAAGATAGTCGTCCTTGTCGTTTAAGTGACCAGGGTCAAAGTCATTGACCTTTAATTGAACCAGCATGGCGGCAGAAAATGACCCGCCTCTTGCTGTGACATGAAGTAATTTTGTTTGCTGATCATACTGCCAATCAGGCTCAACAGAGAAGATTCGTTTTCTCATTTCAGTCGCCTGAAGGAGCTGAGCAAACCCAGAGTAGTTCGACATTCCTGGACCCGATGTCATCATCGAGTTCGGACCATAAGGAATGATATCGAAGAACCCCATCGTGAAGAATGCGGCCACATCGGTTGGAACCTGGAAGATCACATCCAGCACTTGCTGAACATCATCCTTCATTTTGTATTCAAGCTGCCCTGCAACGACTGTAACTGGACGATAAATAATAAAGCCTTTTTTAGCCGTGAACCAACGCTTCGCTGCCTTTACGGAATTGGTAAAAGCCACATCAGAAAGTTCAACGGTAACGAGTCCGCCTTCGCCTCCACCCATGTCACTGAGAAATTCAGCCTTGATGTTGGCTACGGACGTTCCCATTTATTTCTCCTTGGGTTCTTCTTTTTTAGCTTTCTTCTTTTTCTTTTCGTCCTCAGAGTCCTTGGAATCGTCTTCATCATCAGACTCTTCTTCATCGGAACCCACAGAGAGATCTTCAGCATCTTCATCTGGTTTTTCTTCGGATTCTTTTTCTTCTCCGGAGAACATTTCAGCGATGCCGTGCAGACATTCCTGGGTTTGCTTGAGAAGTCCCTCAGCGTCAGCCCCGAACATAGAAGCAATTTTGTCTTTGTGACCACGACGGAACATCTGTTCGATTGCAACCATGCAACTCAGTGCTGAGTTCTGGGCAACCGACATCAGAGCTTCGACCTCGTCGTATCGATCTTGCGAGGTCCCGACTTCACCTGTGTCGCCACCATCAACAGCGGGATCGCCTGTTTCTTCACCTTTTTCAAGGAAGCGTTCTTCCAACTCTTTTACGCTCTGTACAATTTGTTCAATGGAATTCATGAAGCGTCGTTCTCCCCGTGCTTTTAACTTTACTCTAATTTAAAGCAGTACAAAAGACATTCATGATTGCAACTTGTTTACAAAAAAAAGGGGCCAGGCATTTCTGCCCAGCCCCTAATCTTTTTTCTACCCTACTTTTTAGTAGAGGGTAGAAGCGGCTCCGAAGGAACCAGGAGAGAGCGTGGTCAAGTTGCTGAGCGAGAGAACTCCGTAGAATTCCGAACGGGCAAGCAACTTAGCATAACGAGTACGAATCCCCTTACGGAATTTGAAATCGTTTGGATCCAGGAACGTGCTGCTGATTTGCAGCGGGACGTATGGAGCCCAGATGTAACCTTGGTCAACGAAGCTCGAACCATGGTAACCCATGACGATCTTGTTGGACTCAAGATAAGGATCCTTGTAAGCCATGTAGCGGCTCATCACGGTGCCCATCTTCATGATGCCGAAGGTCTGTGGACCTTCAACCTTGGCCATAGCTTCTGCGTCCCCTGCGAAGATAGGACGGAAGAAACCATCAGTCGAGAGCTGCTCGATCTGAGCTGCAATGTCATAGCTCATCACCATGAAATTGGCTGGTCCACGAAGAGTGTTCTTGCCGATCTGGTTAGAGATCAGGGTGAGGGGGGTCAACATCCCACGGATGTGATCCAACTCACGAACGCCCGATGGGACGGTCATGTTGTAGGTCGTGGACGCGCCGGTTGCACCGTTCTTGATATCGTCGATGATCTCACGATCGATTTCGAGAGCGAGTTCAGAACCAACACCAGCTACGAGTTCTTGTTCAGCATCCACACCGTGGAGTGCCTTCAAGTCATCAGCAGCTTCGCTGGACCAAAGTGCTTTGATCTTGCGGCTCTTCGCGGTCACAGCAACCAGTGCGATGTCCACGTTGACCGTTGGGATCTTGCTCGAACCTTCAGTGTTGTACTGGTAGGTCGCGCTGACAGCCACGCCGTTAGCAGGAGCTGCGGAGAGGGTCACGCTGATTGCGCCCGAGACGTAGTTGACGGTTCCGGAGATGCCGGTGCCAGCGATGACGCCAGATCCGTTATCAGTTCCAGAGATCGAACCAGCAGTCACAGTGACAGTGCTTGCGCGAACTGGAGTCCAGTCGAGGGTGGACGCGAAGACGGTTGCAACGCCGTCGCCGGTTCCGAGGGATTCACCGTCGATGTACTCAGAAGAGTAAGCGCGGTTGAAGTTCTTGACGAGCTTGTCGCCAGAAGCCACTGCGCCCTTGTTGTCGCCATACTTCAACTCGAAGTAGAATACAGCGCCGACAGGAGCAGACATTGGCTGAATGCCAACGATTTCTGGGGCAATCAACGAAGGCCACACCCGGCGAAGAAGCGGGAAGGTGTACTTGATGAATGGTGCCGAATTCACCGTGGTGGTGTCTTCGCCCAAAAGGTGCTTCTCGCGGAATTGCTTGAGTTCGCCGAGTTGATTCTCGAACAACTGAGCCAAGCAATACTTGCGATAAGGATTCATATCAAGAGCACGACCGTGTGCATCTTTCTGTGGCATCCATTTGTTCCAACGTTCGACCAAAGCCGCACGTTGTGGGTTGCGGACAAATCCCTCGTTAGAGAGGTCCGACTTCATTTCTTGAAGTTTACGCTGTTCCATACGTTTATTTCTCACTCCTTGTGTTTTCTGTAACGACCTTTTACATCAGTGCTTTGACCTGGTCCAAGGTCGCACCCGGAAACAAGTCTGTCATCTCACCTAGAACACCCTCTTCATCAGAACCTGAAGCAGCGCGATTTGCCCCCGTCTCCTTCAGTTGATCTTCAACGAGAGATGTTCCTGCTAATTTTTCAAACCTTCTCTTAATAGCATTGTATTCTTCACCAGCGGACGGGGCAACAGCAAATCGTGCAAGAATGCTATCAACATCTTTACGTTCTGTTTTGCCTTCGCAAAGTTCCTTAATCTTCTTTGCATTCGGATTGCCACGCGTTTTTTCCGAGATGTAAAGCTTAATACCTAGTTCTTTGCTGAGAGACACAGTGCTCTTCAGAGACTCTTCTAATTTTTTGTTCTGGTCTTCCAAAGCTTTCATCTTGGCTTCGAACTTCGATTCCAGACGCTTTGTTTCCAGGGCGTTTGCGCGTTTATCTTCCTTGCGAGACTCAAGAGTCTTCTTTGCTTCAACAAGGATGGAGTCAACGTGTTTCACGCTTTCAAGTTTTTGTTTGCCGACAATTGCGGCCATCTCTTCGCGATCTTCTTTCATCTCGGCGATCTTGCGCTCGAAGTGAAGATGAGCGCCCAAACGGTTGGCCACAGCGCCAAGCTCTACGATCTTATTTTTGAGCGCAGTGTTTTCAACTTTGAGAGAATTAATTTCTTCATCTTTCTCAGAAGCAGTCGCTTCAGGGAGAAGGAAGGGACGAACGGCAGTCTTGATGCTCTCAAGCGCAATTTGAGCAGCAGCAAAAGCAGGGTCAGCCTGGAGTTCAGCTTTGATAGATTCACGAAGTTTCTGAGCCTCATCGGTGACGATAGCTTCGCCGTGCATAGATTTCATCCCCGCCATAGTTGCCAATTCGAGATCAGTCTTGCCCTTGAGACTTTCGTCCCCGGCAAGTTTCTTTTTCTTCAATTCTTTGTACTTGGCGTCCGAAGGCTCGTCATGCTTGGAAGGCTCAAGATCTTCAGCTCCATGTGGATCTTTTGCTTCAGCTTTGATGTTCGCTTCAGCAGTTGCTTCAAGAGCTGGGCTCTCGGCAACTGGAGCAAGAACTTCTGCTGCTGGCTCTTCAATCTTTGCTTCAGGAGGCTTCACTTCTTCTGGCTTCACTTCAGCCGGAACAGCGTTGTTGTCCTGTTCTTTTTCTTTTGTCTCAACGACTGGAGCCACTGCCTCAATCTTTTGCTCAACCTTATTCATCACAGTCTCCTTTGAGGAATTCTCTGTCACCACCGAGTCTGGCTTGATCCATCGAACTTCAGTCTGAAACTTCGGATACGAAGTCAGAACTGCTGGATCCGCCACGAAGTCGTGGGTCATATATTGATAGTCTTCTTGAACAACTTCCGAGCCGTCTTCACCCATGGCTGTTGAACCCATACCGCGAGACGAAACACCGATAGCGCCGCCTGCTTCAAGAATGGACTTCAACTGACGGCCATATTCGTTATCAAGAATTTTTGCTTCGCCAATGATCACACCGTCATCCTGCATGTGGAGACCGGTCATGATGTGCGAGACGCGCTTCAGAGAAGTCTTTCCATCGGCTGGGTGATCGAGTTCACCAAGAACTTTGCCGGATGCGATGGCCTCATTGATGCGTTGAATTTCGCGTTCCCAAACTTTACGCGGGTAGACCCGGCGATTTTGCGTGGGTACATCAGCGCGACCGAATTCACCGCGAGCAACTAAATGCTTTCCGCCTTCGGTGCTTTCAGTAAGCTGAAGCTTGATACTCCCTGCGAGATCGACCAGAACTTTTTTCATTTACTCTTTCCTAAAGTGATACGCGAATCCTGGGATCTTGGTTTTCTTACCATTGACCAGCTTAGCCTTAGGTTTACCCTTTACAACTCTATCGTATAGCCTCTTGTGCAAAGCTTCAAGACTATCTGCAAGTTGTTTAGAAGTGCGTGACGTTTTGTCTTCTTTGCGAGCAGACGTTTTATTTCCGGTTTTCGCAGCGATCACTTTCGAAAGACTTTCATCTCCTAAATTCTTCGAGAGATTGGTCAGCTCTTCCTGAGAAAGACCCAGTAAATTTCCGTTCCGAATCTCTCGCGCAATCAGATTGGGGATCTGGTCCGAGTGGATCCCGAGCGCAGAAGCAATGGCTACAGACTTGTGTCCTGGGCGAGACAGGTCTTTGGCTAACTTGGCAATCTTATTGGCATCCATATGTGTCTTTCCTGACCCAATTACAAAACGTAATGGTTAATGAGAGAATGTGAGTATGACTAAAATATCGTGGAAAAACATGCTGCTTTACAACGTTGATGGAAACCCCTACTGGGGCCACCCTCTTGGATGGAACGAGAATCTCTACCCGGTCATGCTTGAGCAAATTCAGGCCATGCAGGGAGAGCCCATCTCTTTTGAAGCGGCTGTTCACATGTTCTTTGAGGACATCTTTGAAGCCTACGAAATGGAAGGAAACGAGTTTAGCGATCTCGCTGACATCGGTCTGGCCAGATGGATTTCCAGTAAAGGCTATCGCATTGTTTTGACCGGCAACGAGTACCATATTACTCCTTGAAGTAGACAACGCCACCCGGAGTGGTTTCGTAGTTTCCGTCATAGTGTGACAAGAAGTGCGCCCAACCGTCGATCCTGACGGCTTCCTCTGCGGCTGCCTTCACGTCCACACTCAGAAGATTTTTCTCGATCATGTCTTTGACCATTTCGGCCCCGCCCATGTCTTCAAAGTATCCCACTGGATCCTTGTCGAGCTGCTCATAAACTGAGTCGTAGTGCGTGCTCATGATCTGCTCTTTGGCTTTATCAAGGATTTTTTCCTTTGCTTTGCCCTCAGCAGCTTCGTACTCATCTTGCATTTCAACTTCATCGATGATGTCTTCATCGCTCATGCCGTCCATGCGTGCGTCGGCATCGTCGTTTGCGATCAAACGCTTGTCAGTGTCACCCACATAAAGATGCTCATTCAAAAAGTCATGACTGAACATCTCATATGGGTCGTCCTCAAGATCCTGAGTGACGATGTCTTTGGCAATCTTCTCGGCTTCGTCTTCGCTGATGATGAACTGGTACTCAGTCCCATCAGCTTCAAAGCTTCCCGACTTTCCCCATGAAGAGTATCGACCACTGTCCATGTCCATGGAATCGGCGATCTCAGTCTTGAGTTCTTCGAGCTTCTCTGGCTCAGACGAACCACCGATGGCCGCTGCGAGATCGGCAACGATGCCTTCTTCGTTGAGTTCTTCAGTGGTAAGGCCGAACTTCTGTCCGTCGATCTCCACTGCGAGCGATTCCTTTTGAACTGGAGCCTTGTGCTTAGCCTTCCATTTCTTATGGTCAACCGAAGTCTCAACACTGCTCTTAAGCTCTTGATCGACTGGCGCAGCTTCTGTCTGACCGGTGTCGTCCGTCTCTCCAGCTTCTGGGAATGCCTTTGACATCTTAGCTCGTCCAGAAGTTGTTTCGATCCAGATTTTCCAATCAGGATTTTTAGCTTTCCGCTCGGCCATGTGGGCTTCAGCTTCAGCCTTGGTGGCAAACTTTGCATCTACTTCGGTAGTGGATGGCATTGGAGTCTTAATCCAGACTTCAAAGTTTTTTTCTGCACTGGCTTCATCAACTGGAGTGCCGGGCTTCTTCAGATCGTCTTTCGCAAGTTGGTCACCGATCCAGTCAAGCTTCCGGAAGTCTTTTTCCTTCTCAAGAGCCTTGTCCACTTCAGCGTAAGTGACTTCCTTACTGCGGATCAGCTTCAGCAAAGCAGATGCGCTCATGCCCTGGAGATCTGAGTCAGAGTGAGACTCTTTCAACTTCTTCTGGACAGACTCAACCTGAGTGGACTCTTCAGTCTCACCATCTAGATTAAGTTCAGGCTTTCCAGTTTCTTTCAGTTTTTCATTAATGGCGTCGATCAAAGCGTCTTCATCAACGACGAACATCCAAGTGTCGTAGGCAGCGTCGCCATAAGCGTAATTTGATTTGCCATCCCAGTAAGCCTCTTGAAGCTTCCGTGCGACAGCCTTCTTATCTTTCTCATCAAGGCCAGCGGATAAAATCTCGAAAACATCATCTACCTTTTTACCGTTTACGGTCCCGCCCATGCTGTCAAGCTGAGTCTCAACTTCTCCAAGCTGGCCAGTGGAAGAGACTGCGTTGTCTGGATAAAAAACACCAGAAGCTTTAGCAGTGACAAGATCTTTTAAAATCTGATCCAATTCCTTCACTGGAATACCAGCATCCTTAGCCGCTTCAAGCGGTGCCCAAAGAACGTTATTGGTCATGTTCATACCAAGACATTCTTCGGTATTTACCGAATCCATCATGGCATCGAGATAATCATTGCCGGAGTCTTCGTGTTCAGTTCTGTACTCAGTCTCCAACGTGACGTGCTCGTCAATGTATTCCGCCAGAGATTCCATCTGAGATTCTTTATCCGTGAAGGTGTAGCCGTCGCCCGTCTTCTCGGTGAGGTCGCCGCTACGGGTTTCAGGATTTTTAGCTTCCTTTTTACCCATGACGCCACCATAGACTTGCTTCTCCTGCTCTGGAGTAAAGTCGTACAGATGATAGGCGTAGTTCTTTTCAGAACCGTCCTGGTAATCAGTTTCTGGATCTATGGTGTTATACCAAATCCCGGTATGAAACTGAGTTGATGACGGCTCAAGTACGCCCTTATCTTTCAGAAACTCGACCGCTAAATCGACAACAGTCTTTCCGTCTTCGATATCATGTTCGTCAGGTGTGCAGTCGTGTCCGATCTCATCTTCCCAACCGTTCTCAGCAACATCACCACGGGAAGCAGACTCCGGGGTGACGATGTCGTAAGTGGTCATGATGCGTGGCTTGCCATCACCCTTATTCTCACTGATGCTTTCATGATGCTTCATGATCTTCTTGGCAGTGTCGGTATCGCCTGAGCGAACGAACTTGCCTGGAAGACTCTTGCCCATCTCGGCTTTATTAGCGGGGGTCATATCCTTGCCCTTGACGGACTTTGGATCTGCCACAGCTTCTTTGACTGGCTTGTCTGGGGTTGGAGGCGTAGGAGGCTTTACTTTGCCCACCTTGGTCCACTCACCGTCCCACTCTTTGCCGTCAAGCATCTGCTTGCCCTTTTCCTGGGAGACCTTCTTACCGACACCAGCAGCAACCATGATTCCGTTCAACCGCTCACGAGTCGTTGTGGTTTCCCAGCCTGCGTTCGTGATCGAGAGCTGACCCTTTTCAATCTTGGCAATCTCGTTGCCATGAAGGAAGAAAGACTTTCCATCAGTGTGGTTGTTCTTGTCCTTCTTGGGCTCTCCTGCAACGAAGGCAGCAGCAACCACATCAGTGGTCTGGCGAGCCATCTCGGTGACAGGAGCGGACTCTGCCTTTGGAGTCTTGGCCGCTTCTTGAGCTGCGGATATAGCAGCTTCTTTTGTCTTTCCATGGATGCGATCAATGATTTTATCGCCCTTGCGAATCACTGCCACATGTTCTTTACCTTCACCACGATCAACAGTTCCGTCATAGGCAACTTCAACAGCGCCATCATCGGCCTTGGCTTCGTTCTGCTTGGCTTCCTTCTTCGTGGCCTTCTCGCTCTTGAGTTTGGCAACGTGAGCGGACCAGTTCTTCACGTTCTTGAGAACGTCAGCGATGATCTTTTCAGCAGGAACGCCTTTGCCGTTGAGGGCAACGCCTTCTGGAATAATGCGGCCATCGGCAGTCATGGAGAGCTTCATCGTTTCCCATGACTCGATGTTGAAGTGAGTCATCTCTGGGTAGTCAAATACCTTGCCGCTCTTTTCCTTCACGGTTTCGGCTTCGTCGTGACCCATGATTTTGAATGGGATCTCTTGTCCGTTTGGAGCGGAGATCTTCTTCTCGTGCATGGCTTTGTGGAGATCAGCTTCCATTTGCTTGATCTTCATCACCATCTCACTCTTGGATTCATTCAAGAGTGCTTCTTTATTGATACGAGCCATCTCAACGAGTGGATCTTCTTCAGTGTCAGCCTCGAAAGATTCAATGAAGATCTTTCCTGGCTCATCGCCGATGTCTGCAACGTAAGCGTTCACCTCACCAAACTCTTTAGCTAAATCCTGAAGAGCATCTCTCATATCTTCATCGAGGTAATCAGCATCGAAGAATCCAGCACCATGACCGTTACGGCTCAACCAGAAATCGTGGCCCAGTGATTCGGATTCAATGGCCGTGATCTCGTCACCGTTCTTTCCGAGGATCTTCTCGGCCTTCTCGTAGAAGGAGTCACAATCTTCTGTGGCCTTCTTGACGGACTCTTCAGCGATGTCAGAGATGTCATAGTTGTCATCAAGTGGATCGCCGCCCTGCTCATTTGATCCATCGTTGGATGACCAAAGAGCAGTAGAGAGATACTGAACAACCATCGGGCTCAGCTCGCGAACATTCACCTTTTCATCTTCGGCTTCAGACTTAATCTTTTTACCGGCGCGTGGATCCTTGGGATCGAGGTACTTCTTGTCAGTCGTCTTACCTTGCACGACATCGTATTCTCCGCGATCAGTTTCGTAATCGTCGCCAAGCTTAACGCTGAGGAATTCCTCTGCGTCATCGAACGAATCAAAAGTATCACCGCCGAACACGCTGTTGCCAGCCCAGTCAATGATGTGCCATTTCTGACCTTTTTTACCAGCCTCGGAGATGGCCTCTTCTTTGCTGTCGGAAACAGGAGTCAAGTGAGACTTACTGTAAACAGCGTGCTTGCCATTGTGATCAAACTTAATCGCGACATCATCAGTAGACATCGGCTTGTAGTGGCCTTCAATTTCTGGAGTTCCACGACCATTAGTTTTGATGGCTGACTTGTCTACAACAACGCCAGTCTTGCCAGAATCAACACCCATGTTCACTTTAACTTTAGATCCAACCTTATGTGAACCTTTAGCTTCAGAGACAGAGTTGTTCATCTTCGCCGGATACTCGACCCAGACGTACTCGAATCCATCACGGAAAGCATCGTTGACGGCTTGATCAATCTCTTGCTCGCTAGGATCATAGAGATGAATGCCAATCATGTTCTTATGAGAGTCGTGGGTCACTTTCATGACTTTGACTTCTACATCGCCGTCATCGTCAGCGACCTTCTTGATCAGTTGCGCAGGATTGGCTGCAAGCTTCTTCATCATCGGCTCAAGGCCGAGCTTTTCGTAAGAAGACTGGGCGCTGTCATCATCGCCGTTTGTCTCTCCGGATTCTTCCAGCTCAGGGCTTTCGGTGATGACGCGCTCAACAGCTTTGTCGAGACCTTCTGTCATCAGAGTCAAAATTTGTAGAGCTTCGCTCTCATCGACTTTTCCGCTCTTGATGTTCGCGATCATGGCAACCGCGTCGGCCTTCATCTGGGAGTAGTCGGCAGGCTTCTTGTTCTCCTGGAGGGGCTTCTTGATTCCAAGAATGGCTTCGAAGTCTTCGTGTAAAATGATGTCGCCATGGTCGGCGAAGGCTGGCAATTCGGCGGGGTAAAAATCTTCAACCAGGGAGTGGTTGGTCTTACCAAGCGATTCGTTGACTTTCTCTTTCCCCAGCACACCAACAAGTTGGTCTACCAAACGAGAAACATTTTCAAATCCGCGAATCAAATCCTTGGTTTCGTTCACTTGCTTACCCTCCATAAGATTCCCAAATCTATCAGCAGAGGACATCCGGATACGCCTCCTGCTCCCTGGCTTAATATTCATTCGTTTGCGAATCTTAGCTCTACGCTTCGCTTGCCTTTTGGCCCGAGGCTTCCTACGTCTCATCCTAGACATTCGTTTGATGCGAGCCTTACGCTTTCGGTAGTAACGCTTACGCTTCATACGAATTCGTGCAGGCACTCTCTTAACGCGAACGACTCGGACTTCTGTTATCCAGTCCTCAAGTAATAAATTAAGAATAGATGCGCCTGCCATTTGTGTCATCTACAATAAACCCTTTGTATTCAAGATAACTGAAACTATACCAACTCGCTACTACTTACGATCTCTTCCGCTAGTCTGAGTGCGATCAACCGTATGCCTCAAGTCTTTCAATGCTTCAGCGATCTCTTTCAATTTCTTATCTGAAGATTTGTCAGACGTTTTGTGCTGAGACTTTTCGAGACGCTCCAGGAGCTTCTCCGTGTTTCTCTTTACGGCGCTCATGATGATGTCTGAGCGTGTTGCCTTCGATGCGACTTCGGCTCCGACCGTATCGGCGTCGGTTGCGATGACAGTTTCTTTTTCAGGGCTCGATGAACTGGACTTCTCACCCCCGCCTGAGCCTGGAGTTCCGCGCTTATCGAGGGCAGCCTGGAGATCTCCACTCCCGCCACTCGAACCGCCGTCTTCACCAGGCTGGCCTGCTTCGCGAACCTGGTCATCAGACCAGCCCAAGATGTGAGTCTTGATCCAGTACTTGTCAGCCCAGCCCGTGTACTTCTCGGCAAGGTCAAGCTCTGCTGCTTTAATTTCAAGCTGCGCAAGTTCGAAGATCGCGCTCGGAGTAGACATGCAGACTTCGAAATCAACATTGTCTGGGTTGATCCCTTTGGCGGCGAGATGAACTTTACAAACACGCTTGAGTCCGTTGCGGGTCTCGCGCTGAATGCGGAGAACGGTGCGAGCAAAACGAGCGTCTTCTGCGGAAAGATTGGTCTTCGCGGTAGACTCTTCATAAGTCAGGAAGGGCTTTGGAACCTTGAGAGCAGCAAACAATTTATTCTCAAAGAACTTAATGTCTTCGATGTGATCGTAGATCGGACCCTGAAGACTTTCCACGCGGGTGGATTCTTTTCCGTCGCGAACACCCAAGAAGAAATCCTCGTCCTGAGAGATGGGGTTGTACTTCTGATCCATCTTCCCTGAGTTTGGATTTACAAACTTGGACTTCTTTAAGCCCTGCTTCACGCGGTTCAAATAGGCCGGGGTCTCATTCGGTGGCACACCTGACACGTCCACATAGAATGCGTAACGAGACGGAGCACGAGTCAAACGGTGAAGAATGATTGAGTCTTCCAGGAGCAAGAGACGCTTGAAGATCCATCGTGCAGGCTCGGAGATTCCGAATCCATAAGCAGAGTCAGGTGTCTTTCCGAGGAGGCGGTAGTGAGCCACTTCCCAGCCTTCGAATATGGCGCAACCTGCTGGGCGATCCTTGGGAACATCACCTGAAATTTTGTATTTCAACTCGTCGATGAATTGCTTTGTAGTGACTTTAAATACTCCGCGTGGATCGTAAATGTATCCGAGCGTGTCCCAGTTCATTTCCTTCTGTTCAGGCTTGGCAGGATCGTAGCCAACTTCTTTTGGAACCTGAATTCTTCGAACCGTGGGGGGAGATAAAGTATTGAGTGCGATCACGCCTTGCTCTTGCTTGGCCACGATCTCTTGAAAAAGGTTTCCGTACTTACAAATCATCCGGGTCATTCCCCAGATGTGCTCCTCGATGTGGAGCTGCTTATGAAGCATGGTGTCAAGCTCAGCTCGGATGTCTTCGTCCTCGCAGTTAATCCAGACAGACTTCCCGGTTTGTGGATCGATCTGGGTCGCATCATCCGCGTAAATATCGTAACAGCTTGAAACTATGGGTGAGTCGTCCATGTCCTCATAATCCATGTAGCGAGCAACAATGTCAGCATCCAGTCGCAGGTAATCCGCGACACCGTGAAGGCTTCCGCCTGTCATGCCATAGGAGAATGAGGAGGAGCTGTTAGACATTCCGCCCGAGGCCGTTGCCGGAACGTAAGGAGCGCGATCGTATTCGGTCTGACGAAAGAACTGCCGGATGAATTCAACTGATTGTGAACCGATACCCATATTATTCAACCCACCACAAATGGCATTTGGAAATTCTTTTTCCAATCATAATTGTTACCCTGTTCTTGATCCAGAGCTTTCTCAGCATTCTGTCTCCACTCTGGGTGAGAGTTGACGTTTTGTCCATCTTCGCGAAGGATCTCTTCCGCATTCTGACGCCATTCAGGAATGGAAGGATCACTCGTGTTGCCCACCGAAAGCATTCCGTCCAGGATCCAGGCATCGTCATCTTGCATGACAATCTCTGAGATCCCCTTCGTTACGGGGGCATCCATAATTCCGTAAGCGGATTCTGTCAGAGTGGCGATCACCCCGGCTAAACTATCCGCAATATCTTTACTACCACCTCGGCTCGAATCCGGGTGATCGACTTTCCCAGTCTTCCAGTTCTTCTGAAGCTCTCTCAATTCTTTCGTCAGAGGAGGATAGTTGTACATGGAAAGCCGATTCTCATAGAGCGCCTGCTTGAGTGATTCGTAAGGACCACCTGGGGGCTCGACAGAAACAATCTTCGTCTTATAACCCTGCTGACGCATGGCCTGGAGAAGTGCCAAGGATTGGTATTGATCGGCTGTGACCACCTTGATGAAGAATCCATGCTGACTGAATTCGTAAATGAGTTTTCGGATCTCAGCATACATAATCTCACCGCCGAGGGGGGCTTGGATCGCCAAGGTGAAGTCCACATGAATGTGAGGGGCCATCTCAATGTCAGTCTTCCCCCACCGCTGCACGGGAGCGTAGCCACCAATACACGAGACTGTGAGCCCGGTTCTATCCTGATTCTTACTCAAGTCGAGATGAACGTGACGCGGCGCTGACGGATGATGAAGAGGCTCGTAAGTTCCATCCGACTTCAACCGACAAAGTTTTTCCCACTGGATGTTGCCTGGGACGCTTTGTTCCCAGACTTCTTGAGTGAATGGATGCGTGCGAGTCTTGTCCACGCATTCGTAAATCTTCTCGCGTCTCGTGATGAACGGAGTGATGGAGACGGTCGCGTAGCCGCCGTGATCTCGAATGGATCCATCGATGTCGTCTTCGAATGCTTCTCGGAACTCTTCCGGAACATCGATGACTTTCATTCCCTCTGGATCAGGCTCTTCGTCACCCAGGAATTTCGACATCCGAGTCTCAGTCCCGATGGCAACACGAAACCTTTTACCGGAAAACGTGTTGGTGGTTTGAGATTCCCAAACACTTCTCTCCCGGACAAAGACGTTAGACTTGTTGATCGACTTTAAGATCACTCGTTCGGTAAAAGCATTCGGAGTGGTCTTGGATGAAGCCAGAGCGATGATGCCTGGAATTCTCCCAAGCTTTTTGAAACGAGACTCCATTCGGCGAACGATGGTCTCGTAAATGACTTCCACGTTTTCTTTTTGCTCGTGTGGATTGACTTGCCCGTTACTTCTTTTCTGAAAGAAGTTGGTTTCATCGATAAAGAGTCCTGCGACGTTACCGCCCAAGATCTGTCCTGAGTTCGAAGCTCCCGGGGGGATCAGAATCTTGTTCGGAAACAAAATACCTTTCGCCATCGAGTCTTTCTCGGGACGGAAGTAAGTTTGAAAGTATTCGCTGTCGTTGATGATGAAGCGAACCTTATCCAAGATGTTTCGTTCGGCAATGTCCTCGGTCGATGAAACTCCAGGGAACATGATGTAATCGGAAGATGAGATGCTGTAGGTCTCGTGAGGATTTCGAAGGCAGCTCGCCTCGTAAACCATTCTGACAAGCGAGATCACGCCTGCCGTTGATTTACCCCCACCCAGTGACCCACCCCAGATGGCTTGCACATAACTGCCTTCGAATACTTCGGTCAGATCTTCTTTGATCGTTTCAAAGATCGTCTTGTGGAACGCACCTAGATAAAAGGGATTCTTTAGAAACTCCTCCATCTTCACTGGTGGGGTCCGGTACAGTTTCTGAGATGAAACTTCTAGGGCAGGACTGTTGGACTGGACAAGAAAATCGTTGAGAACTTCAAATGCAAATTGCCTTTCCTCGGGAGGGATGAGGTCAATCTCCCGGAGGAAAAGCTCAGCGTATTCATCTTCGGTTCTTACTGACCTGTATCGTCCGCCCTCGTCTATGAGCGGCATAACTTACTCGACAGCAGGTACTTCCAATTCCATAGGAGCTGGAGCATCGTCTTCAGAACCTTTGGAGCCTTCGTCATCCTTTGGAGCAAGAGCTTCTTTGGTTGCATCCATGACCATGACCAATGGATCTTCAGCGCCTTCTTCAGCGGTGCCTGCTTGGATTGCCATGTGAACTTCAACGGCGTCCATCAAGCCAGCGAGCAAGCCCTTGTAGTCGTGGCGTTCGCCTTCAGCGATCTGAGAATCTTCAGCAAGCTTTTCGCTGCCTGGGATTCCGAAACCATCCACGCTTTCGTTCAATTTGCATTCGATCGGGGACCCGTGCTTATCTTCCATGATTCTTTTCATACTATCCTCCAATGGGGTGTGAAGCCCCAGCCTTTGATTGCATTTCCTGGAGCCGTGTCAACGGGCGTCCCATACCGGCCAAAATGGTATACAAATAAACTTTAGCGTCCGCTCCTGCTTCGTAAACTCCACGGTGAAGTTTAGTCTCAGGGCCTTGCGCCATCAACCGGTTCAAGGATCCGAAAGCATTCTCAAGAGACTCCTGAGAGACACTTCCCAATCCTTCGCCGTTTGAAACCAGAAGTCCTGCTCCGACATTCGCTTTTGAAAGATCCATTCCCTCGACGAGCAAACCCTTCTTCACGTTATCGCGAACGGCGTCAGCAACATCGGTAGGTTTTTCAACCTTCTCAAGCTTGGTCCTTCCAAATGCGAGTATACCGCCTTCAAGTACGGTTTTATAGTCCTTTGGATCGCAAACAACGTGGCAGGTCGCATCGTCAGCAGCACACAATTCGTTAAAGGCATTGAAGAGTGAAGCAATATTTCTGTTCGCCTTACCCCAGACATCCACAACCGATGCCTTGCCGTACATCGCGAGCACGCGGGAGTTGTCCACGAGCACAAGAGGAGAGAGCTGACCTTTTTCTGCCAGGTCACAAAGAGGGAGAATCGTTTCAAGAGCGTTGCGCTGGACAGCCGAGGACTCATCCCGAGTGGGTAGAGTGCAGATCACGCCGACCTTCTTCTCAGGATTCTGAACGCCGATGGAGACCAAATACTCTTTGCAGATCTTAATCAGAGGGAGAGCTGATCCGGAGCCGGTGCCGCCACCTGCACCCACGCAGATCAAAATGTGCTCCAGGTCTTTCTTGAAAGCACCTTGGATGAGTCGCATCAGTTCTTCAGTCTCGGCTTCGACGGCCTTCTTTCCAACAGCGGGATCTTTCCCAGCGCCGCCTTCGGACTTCAAAATGTGACGATTAGCTTCAGGGATCTGGAGACGCTGCATGTCCCGAGTCGTTGTATTCACCACCGCGACCCGGCGATATCCAAGCTGCCAGAAGGCGTCAGCAAGCTGGCCCCCACCTTGGCCTGCGCCGATGATCCCGAACTTCACTGCGACTTTCTTTTCGTCAGTAACGGACTCTGGTGGAAGAACGACTTCTTCATCAATCCCTAAATCAATCGCCATAGCTTCTCCTTTAGCCAACGTATAGAACTGCTCAGCAGTCAAAATTTGATACCGCAACGGAAGAGACATACAAATTGTATCCTACTTCCATTCTACAGATAACACCAAACGTCATTCAAAAAAAGCTCAGAGACGTTTGACGTTCTCCAAGCCTAATACAGAAAGTAGTTTTTGGATATTACGGGTTTCAGGAAACAGTTTTGACTCTGCCCGTGCCCGAACAAAAGCCACACCTCATCGGATATAATCCCGTGGAGTCTTCAACCTTGCCTTTGCCTGCACAGTGATCGCAGTCTTCGTGATCTTCGAGCTTAAGCCCTCGGAGGCTCTCGACGTACTGATCAAATTGGCCCTGAGTCCAGACTTGTCCGCACATGGACATCTTGAAATGGTTGATTGCCCGAAGTCTCATCTCTCGTTGATATTGTTTGAACATTACCTGAGAACTTATCTTCAGCATTACACTTTGTCAAGCACATCAACCTCTAGCCAGTTCTTCACCTGACTTCTGGCGATCTCGATGACTTGAGGGTTGGGATGATATCGTGTCTTGCCGTCCGTATAGTAAATCTTAAGCTTGATCCTTCTCGCGTCCGCGTACTGAACCTTGATCACTTCGATAATCAGATCCAAGCAGTTCTTGTGCTTGTAGAACCTTCGAACCCGAAACATCAATCTACCGTGAACTGAACCGTTGGATACTCAGGCTGCCCAAAGTAGCTGAGAAGTATTTCCTTCATCCCCCCAGGAGCCACCTTGTAAAGTTCTTTGAACCAATGCTTGATGGCTCGATCCACGAGACGGCTCTTTCCTTTTGCCGCCTGGATCATGAGATGGGTGAGAGCCCACTGGTCTTGCTCTTTCACTGGTCGCCTGCATGAGAATAGGATTGCACCGATCAGCCACGTCTTTTCAAGTGCAGTCGGCTGAATCTTTGGATCGTTACACGCGTACTTCATACACGCGATCAGAGCAGGGAATCTCCCCATAAAGCTCGATGTGTTGGCAATCTCTGGGTTCGCGTTGTTGTAGTTGTACCGAAGCTTGATGAAGCCTAAATGCTTTTTCAGAAGGACCAAATACTTATAGATCCGGTCATCGGGACTGACTTCACTGATATCCAAATCTCTCAAGTGAAACACCTGGCTTTGACCGTACTCCAAGATCTCCTTGGCCATCGCACTGAGCCCCAGAATCCCACACGCACCGATAAGGGAGTGGTAATCGTCTGGGCCTTCTTGATCTCCAGGGCGATTGTCACATCGGTTGTAAAGACCAATCTTGCCTGGATACTCGCACGTCTTGATCGCAGCCCAGAACCTGGCTCTCAGATCCACGGTCATCAGGTTATGTTTATGAAATATAATGTAAGCCTCCGAGGTCCAGCGGATCCCGTTTTGAGTCACGCCTCGGGTAGGATTCTTAATGGGATGAACTAGGCCGTTGGAGTCGGTCCACTCTCGGTAAGCTTCAATAATGTCCATCTCACAAGAGTATCTGAAACTTAAGCTTTAGGCAAAAGCCCTCCCGTTGCGAGAGGCTGGTGAAAACACCGTTTTTTGAAAATATGAGGTGGGATTTGGGGCAGGCCAAGAGGGTAGGTGGATTGATTGAAACATGCGTCTTTATTGAACACAATGGGATTTGTACGTTGACAGGGTTTATGCTGCCCACTAAGAGCTAACCCATATGACACAATGGCCCTGGATGTTGAGCGCGTACTGCTGCCTCGTTGTGCTTTTCATTGTAGCCAACAAGAGATTCTTTGATGCTATCGAGCCCCCGACGAGGGAAGTCAATCCACGCTCTGAAGCATGGAAACGGTAGCTCCCACCGAGATGGAAGAGGCAGGTCGTCTGCCAAGCAGAACCTTTGCGCCTACTGGGATCTCGCGAGCAGTGAACCCTTCACAAGAATCTTCAGTTGGCTCGTACTGAGCGTAACTTTGCTGCGGTTCCGGAACGGCCATGAACCGCTCGCAACGCTTGCGGAACTTGCACTCTTCGTTTTTGCACATCAATAAGCTTTGCATTTTTCTTCACCGTCAGTTTACGTTTTGCTGCCCGTTTGCGCTTGGTAAACGCAGTCCTTAAATCCTGGATGAAAGAGGCGCGACACTCATCCAATAACTCACTACACTTCAGACAGGTTTCTGCATAAACAGAACCATTCCAGCTCTGTGGAGTGGTCTTCTTCAGGCGATGCAAATCACTGACGGAACCCACGGATGTTCCACAAACATCACAGATGTTGCTTTTCTTTTTCATAAAATCTTTCCGTGTCCGGGATCACTCTTCGGACACTGGCTTTTTGTTCCGCTTCTTTTTATTGGAGATCGTTTCTCGAAGCGTGCTGTTTTCCTCGGTCGCAATCGATAGCATCAATCGCAACTCGTTGACCTGATTTTGTAGGGCCTTCAGGTCTTCAATCTTTTTCTCTTGGTCCAAGCCACGGCATTGAATCGTGAAGACGAGTCGAACCATGACCTGGAGCAACTTCAGCTCATTCAGGTTCATGCGACTTGCGATCTCTGGATTCGTCTTGATGCCTTCGGATGCTTCGAGGAACCCGCTCGATCTCATCAACGCAAATTGAATGTCTTGCGAAGTAACGGCGGTCCATTCCTCTAGGTGAGGGAGTGGCTTCTTAAAATCTTCCTTGTTCACTTTTGGAACCTCAAGATCAACAATTTACAATTTGTTTCAAATTTATCAAGGGCATTCTTAATTTCAATTTCACTACCGATCTTCATGATCGCTTCAAGCCTGTCCTGCTCCTCTTGCCATGGATCCGAATCTTGCTTGGAGTAGTAATCGATGCAGCCAAGCACATAGTGCTTATTAATTTCCGCAAGGACATGCTTGAGTTTTACTTGCCACATATTGATCCCATCCTGTGATCGATTCTCGCAGTGAATCCATCGAACCGTTTCCATTCGTGTAGTAGTGATGCTGAAGCTCTTTCGCAGCCGAAATGACTTCAATCGCCTTCTTTAGATCCTGCTGAAGAATCAAGACCTCATCATGAAGGTTCTGAATTTCATCCTCCAGCATCTCGATCGTCACACAGGGATCTGAAACCCCATGATTCCTTCCACACGCAGAGCAGCCGCCCAGTTTCATGCTCATACATTCCCCCCTTACTTTGTCGTTCGTTAAACATTACATTCTGTCATTAATTTACGAAAGAAAAATATCAGCCTGGATGACCTCACAAGACGACGAACTGCCAAAACAGCGACAACATCCTTTGTGTGAGAGACTCCTCTCCGGTCGTAGGTCAACGGTCTGAATCCAGATCAGTAGCCTCTTGCCAAACTAAAGACATCGGCGGCTACTCGATTGACGAGCCGAATACGTCAGGCACGGCACATCGGGCAAACTAACCTGTGAAGCACGGGAGGATTGGACTAGGGATGTCCTAGTCGATCTCGGGCCACTTGCCACGAACATAAAGACTCACAACCTTGCCGTTACGGGACTTATTGTCCACGCTCTTCTTCCAGAAGATGAGAAACTTAGTCACATCTAAAATGTAGTTCTTCACCAGGAGTGGGTCTGGATCCAGCTTCTGAACGATCTCCTTGCAGGTAATCTCCAGATCTACGAACGCCGCCAGATCACCCACCACATACCCAGGATGCTTTCCCCACGGCTTGTTGAGCTGATAGGTCAGATCGAAAATATCATAGCAGTGAAGGTAATTCTTCATGGTCCGGACTTCTCGGGACAATCTGATAAGAGTTATGGATTGGGTCATCAATCCACCGAGAGATTTCTCAGCGTTGAAAAGTTCACAAACACTCATCCCATAATCATATCTGGAAATTGCCGCCCGTAAATCCTACACTTTAAATATGGAACTGAGTGACCACTTCACTGTGCTGGCCATAGCCCTGGTACTGATGATTATCTTCTCTGAAGACTTCCCGCGCTCTGAAGATTAAAGTTCAGCGTCTGCTGCGAAAAGACAAAGCCATCGAGCCTCTCCGGTTCCATTAGAACCCTTGTATGCCGTGAAGTTCTTGGTGCTGCCCTGAATATAAACAG
>Ga0163144_10001573_pt1 | contig 53589 bp, 43 predicted proteins | sample OliLak19BULKMAT1_FD_123175 | JGI IMG/M metagenome (GOLD analysis project Ga0163144, IMG submission 123175) | Freshwater microbial mat bacterial communities from Lake Vanda, McMurdo Dry Valleys, Antarctica - Oligotrophic Lake LV.19.BULKMAT1 | ecosystem: Environmental > Aquatic > Freshwater >... | reverse complement strand
GGGTCTGATGACCGCGGCCTACTACGTGAGCAGCTATGCGTTGACGACGACCATGGTGGGCGGGCTGCCGATGATGGTGGCGCCGGCGATCTTCGCGTTCGGCCTGGTCGCCTTCGGCTTCCTCGGCATGGGCCCGGTGACCATCGCGGTCGACTCCTACGGCCCGGTCACCGACAACGCGCAGTCGGTCTACGAGCTGTCGCAGATCGAGGAGATACCGGGCATCGCGGCCGAGCTCCAGAAGGACTACGGCTTCAAGGTCAACTTCAAGGTCGCCAAGGAGCTGCTCGAAGAGAACGACGGCGCCGGCAACACGTTCAAGGCCACCGCCAAGCCGGTGCTGATCGGCACCGCGGTGGTGGGCGCGACGACGATGATCTTCGCGATCATCATGGCGCTGACGGGCGGCCTCACCGACCAGCTCGCCATCAGCAAGCTGTCGATCCTGCACCCGCCCTTCCTGCTCGGCCTGATCACGGGCGGCGCGGTGATCTACTGGTTCACCGGTGCCTCGATGCAGGCGGTCACCACCGGCGCCTACCGCGCGGTGGAGTTCATCAAGGCCAACATCAAGCTCGATGGCGCGGTGAAGGCCTCGGTTGAGGACAGCAAGAAGGTGGTCGAGATCTGCACCGTCTACGCGCAGAAGGGGATGTTCAATATTTTCCTCGGCGTGTTCTTCTCGACGCTGGCGTTTGCCTTTGTCGAGCCGTTCTTCTTCATCGGCTACCTGATTTCAATCGCACTGTTCGGCCTCTACCAGGCGATCTTCATGGCCAACGCCGGCGGCGCATGGGACAACGCGAAGAAGATTGTCGAGACGGAACTGAAGATGAAGGGCACGCCGCTCCATGACGCCTCGATCGTGGGCGACACGGTCGGCGATCCGTTCAAGGACACCTCGTCGGTGGCCATGAACCCGGTGATCAAGTTCACGACGCTGTTCGGCCTGCTGGCCGTCGAGTTGGGTGTCTACCTGGGCACCGGTGCCACGCTCACGCTCGGCCTGTCGGCGGTGTTTTTCGTCGTCAGCATGTATTTCGTCCACCGCTCGTTCTACGGAATGCGGATCGAAAACGCCGATTAGGGCCGCAGATGACACAGATGACACAGATTAGTCATCTTTCTGCGTCATCCGCATCATCCGTGGCGCTTGTAAATGTTGGTAACTACTGGCCAATTATCGGTGTTGGGCCGTTGACGCGGGGATTCGAGCACGACTAGAATCGCCGGACATTGCGGGAGGGGTCAGACCCTGCGGCTGTAACGACAGGGTCTGACCCCTTCGCGTCTTTTTGAGGCCGCCGAAGCGTTTTTTCCGGGAGCCGATTCCGGGAACCGGTGTCTAATTGAAGACACCGGCCAGTAACTCGGCTGGGATTCCGGCGTTGACACCGGTTTTCGAGGTTGGGATAATCGGCGCTCTTTTGGCGTCGTTGTTTTTTAGACGAACAAGCCGTTCGGCTGGTTCGACGGGGAGCAGGAGGAACAGTGCCACGCGACATGTTTGGTGATGTCGTCGATCCGTCCATCAAGATGGGCAACAAGATGTGGTACACCGTGCCACTCACTATGTTGGTCCAGGCGATCATTGTTGCCGCCTTGGTGATCGTACCGTTGATGGCGACCGGCTTCATGCCCACGCCGCCTTCGATGATGGCGTTTGTGGCGGCTCCACCGCCGCCACCGCCACCGCCCCCGCCCCCGCCGCCTCCCGAGGCGAAGGCTCCGCCACCACCCATGGACGTGAGCCCCGACGCGGCTCCGCTTGAGGCGCCCAAAGAAATCAAGGCCGAAACGGGTCTTGAAGCTGGTTTCGAGCGCTCGTCCGGTGTCGAAGGCGGCATCATCGGCGGTATCGCCGGTGGCATCACCGGCGGCATTCCGGAACCGCCGCCGCCGCCGCCCCCCCCGGCCGCGCCCGTGCGGGTCGGTGGCAACATCAAGCCGCCACAGAAGACCCGCGACGTGCGCCCGGTGTATCCGCCGATCGCGCAGTCCGCGCGCGTGCAGGGCATCGTGATTATCGAGGCCACGATCGGTCCCGACGGTGCGGTGAAGGATGCGAAGGTGCTGCGTTCAATTCCCCTGCTCGATGGTGCGGCGCTCGACGCGGTACGGCAGTGGGTATTCACACCGACCTTGCTCAATGGCGTTCCCGTGCCCGTCATCATGACGGTAACCGTTCAGTTCACGTTGCAATAACGCATTTACTAGATCAAGTAGCGACCAACCTTCAGGTTGGTCGGCAAGTTCTAATTGGAGGATAGCGATGGAAGGTCGGAAGATTCAGTTTGGTCGTATCGCTGGTGCCGGTTTCGCCATGCTGCTCATGCTGAGCACACCTGCGTTCGCGCAGGAGGGCGGTGGCCTCGATCTCGTCGACATGTTCGGCCAGATGGGCGCCATGGCCATGGCCGTCGCCGTGATCCTGTTCGTGATGTCGTTCTGGTCGGTGGGCGTCGCGATTGAGCGTATTTACACGTTCAACCAGGCGACCAAGCAGTCGAAGATGTATGCCCCCCTGGTCGCCAAACACCTCAAGGAAGGCCGGTTGAAGGAAGCCATCGCCCTGTCGTCGGCGAAGGAATACCGCTACAGCCACCTCGCCAAGGTCGTGCTCGCCGGCCTCCAGGAATACCAGTTCCAGCAGGAGAGCGGCGCCAACCTGTCGCGTGAAGACCTGCTCGACACCGTTCGCCGCTCGATTCAGCGCGCCACCGCGCTGACCTCGAACGACCTCAAGAAGGGCATCTCCGGTCTGGCCACCATCGGCGCGACCGCGCCGTTCGTGGGTCTGCTCGGCACGGTGATCGGCGTGATCAACGCGTTCGTCGGCATCGCGTCGTCGGGCTCGGGCGGCATCGGCGCCGTCTCGGCCGGTATCGCGGAAGCGCTCGTCGAAACCGCGCTCGGCCTGTTCGTGGCCATCCCGGCCGTGTGGTTCTACAACTACCTGTCGGGCAAGCTCGAATTCTTCAACGTCGAGATGGATAACTCGTCGTCGGAGATGGTCGACTACTTCATCAAGAAGACGGCGTAATTGCTGCCAGGAGGGCGGGACTTCAGTCCCGCCCAGCCCGGCGGCGCTGAAGCGCCGCCCTCCCGGTAACACGGCAAGGAGTAACTGTTATGTCAATGGATGTCGGCGGTTCCAAAGGTGGAATCAAATCGGACATCAACGTCACGCCCCTCGTGGACGTCATGCTGGTGCTGCTCATCATCATGATGATCGTGGCCCCGCTGCTCCAGAAGGGCGCCGACGTGAAACTGCCGCTTGCCGCGAACACCGCGGACAAGCCAGAAACCCAGGACCAGACGGTCGTCGCGGTCGACAAGCAGGACCGCTACTTCGTCAACGGCCTGCCGGTGCGCAAGGAAGATCTGCGGCAGAAGGTTGAAGAGATCCTCGAGAACAAGCAGGAACGCATCATCCTCATCAAGGCCGATGTTGATGCGCGCTATTCTGCGGTAATGGATCTCATGGACGAAATGCGCGCCATGGGCATCGAAGACATGGGCTTGATCACTGACCCCAAGGCTCGCGGCCTGCTGCAAGGCGGAGGCAACTAACATGGCTCATGCACACCAGCACCTCGGCGCCGACCGGGTCATTACCGCCAAGAAGCTCGAAGTCAATGGCGACATGAACATCACGCCGATGATCGACGTGCTGCTCGTTCTCCTGGTGATCTTCATGGCCGCCCTGCCGCTCTCGCAGAAGGGCCTCGACGTCAACCTGCCGGCCGAGACCAAGACTGCCGAGCAGACCCAGGTCGATGTCTCGCAGGTCGTGATTGAATACACCGCCGACAAGAAGATCTCGATCAACAAGTCGGACGTCACGGTGGCTGACCTCGAAGATCGCCTGCGCAAGATCTACGAGGAACGCAAGGACAAGACCCTGTTCATCGCCGGCGACGGCACGCTCCGCTACGGCGAAATCGTCGAAGTGATCGACGCCGCCAAAGGTGCGGGCGTCGAGAAGGTCGGCATCATCACCGAAGGCATGCGGCGCGCGGCCGCGGCCGGTCGCGGCGGCAACTAGCTGCGCGCCGGTAGAACGATTGGAGAAAGCCGCCTGGCATCAGGCGGCTTTTTTCTTGTACGCCTCACGAGGCGCGGAGCGCCGAGCCCCACGGGAGGCCAAAGGCTTCCCGCCCGACGAGCGGCCGGAGGGCCGCTCGCCTCAGTGGCTCGGGGGAGGCACCAGCCCGAGCTCCCGTAGCTCCGGCAGGCCCTTGTCGGCGTTCTTCCACATCTTCCTGAGCTCGCCATAGGCGCCCATGGCACGGGCCGTGTCCTTGGTGGCCATCGACGCACGCCCCAGTCCCAAAAGCGACAGGGCGCGCCTGGGATTGCGTTTCAGCGACATCTCAAACGCCGGGATGGCTTCCTTGGGCCGGCGTAGGTCCATCAGCATCTCGCCCACCAGCTCGTGGGCCGGTTTCACGGGCACCGGCGGGCCGAACTCGAACGAGATGCCGTCTTCGACCACCGCCGCCTGGCGGGCCAGCACCAGCGCCTCTTCGCGGCGGCCCTCAGAGAACAGCAGGACGGCCTCGAGTTGCTGGGCCATGACCTGGGCGGCCCGCTTGTCGCCGCCGCCACCGGCCGAAGGAAGACCGGTCTGTGGCTGACCGGCGGCATGAGCCGCATGCGACTCCACGACCGGCGAGATGCCGGCCTTGGTTGAGCCCGAGACCACAGGCTTGCCCGTGGAGGTGGGTTTACCCACCGTAGCGGGCGGGGTCATGGCGAGGCCCGCGGAGGTGGGTTCGTCGGCCATCAACCCGGCCATCTGCTGCAGTGCGTTGCCGCCGGCCATGCGATTGCCGGATCGAATCGCCGCCATGCCGATGGCAAACAGGTCGGCCACCGCGGCATCGACACCCAGATCCTTGGCGACGACCGGCGCCTTGGCCTCGCCCCACTTGCGCGATTCAATCAGCCAGGCGGCGCGAGCCAGCGCGAGGTGGCTTCGCGTGCGCACCGAGCCACTGGCCTTGGCGTCGGCCTCCATCTGTGCCAGGAGCGCGCGCGACTCCTCGAACCGGCCCTGCTGCGCGTAGCCGTAGACCAGCCACAGCATGGCGTGGAATCCGCGCGCCTCGACGTCGAGCTTCTTCTCGGCGCGGCGCGCGTCAGCGGCCTTCATCGAGCGTTCGTTGATGGCTGACGCCTCGTCCCACATGCCGAGCGCGAAGTAGATGTGCGAGGGCATGTGCAGCGCGTGCGAGGCGGCCGGCGCAATCTTCGAGTACGCGTCGGCGAAGCGCAGGCCAAGCGGCGCGTGAATCGGATCGTCGTACGAGTGAATCAGGTAATGCGCGGCGCCGGGATGCCGCGGGTTCTTGGCGTAGACCTGCTCAACCAGCGCGGCGGCCTTCATGTAGATGGAGAAGTCGCGGCCGCCGTGGCTGGTGCCGAGTAGCGCCAGCGCATAGAACGCCGTGACCTCATCATCTTGCGGATACTTCTCGTGCATTCGCCGCATCTGCTCCGCATACGCGCGATCCCGATCGAGCTTCGCACCAGCTCCAAAGAGGCTGTCGAGCGACGAGAGCCATTCCTTCTCCTGGGCCGTCGACGCCTTGGCCCGCCGGCCTTCGGCCGTTGGGGCGAGCCGCGCCAGTGCGGCGTTGGCGAGTTCCGGTGCGGTCTGCTGCCACACGGCGTGGTTGTAGGTCATGGCCTCGCCCCAGTAGGCCATGGCAAAGCCCGGGTCGGCCTTCTGCGCCTCGAGGAACGCCGCCTTCGCGTCGTCGTACTCGAAGCTGTGCAGCAACAGCACGCCCTTGGTGAAGGCCGGCTGTGCAGCCGTCGCCCCGGAGGTGGGGAAGTCGATGCGGCCCAGGTCGCTCTGTTGAGCGCGCACCTGCGGGCTTGCCACGGTGAGGCAGGCGAACAAGACGAGGACGGCCCGGCGGTTCATACAGCGATCTCCTGAGCCGAGATTAGCCCAGATCATCGCCCAAACGAAAAGGGCGGGTCCACTGGACCCGCCCTTGAGTTTGTCGCGCCAAAGCCCAGCCAGAATCAGGTGGGCGAAGGCGGATTAGTTAAAGAAGTAGCGGAAGCTGAACATCACCTTGTAGACGTCGTTCAGGTCCGAGGTCTGCTGGAGCGAACTGGTCATCAGCGCACCGTTGATGACGCGCAGGCGGTAGGTGGCCGCCCCGTTCGCATCCGCGCCCGGGTTGGTGAGCGGCGAGTTCGAGATGAGGCGCTGCGAGACGCCCCAGTTCTTGCTCAGCAGGTTGCCGAAGTTGATGAAGTCGGCTCGGAACTGGAAGCGCTGGCGCGTCCCGCCGATGTTCTTGAAGATGTCCTGAGAAACGCTCAGGTCCATGCGCTTGACCATCGGCAGGAACACGGCGTTGCGGACCGAGTACTCGCCGCGGTGCTGGCTCAGGTAACTATCCTGGGCGATGTAGGTCTCCCACGCGGCGGCCTGCTGCGCGGCGGTGTAGGTCACGCCCCCCGTCGTGAACGACGTGAAGTTCATCTCGCCGGTGTTGCGCGGGATGTAAATCAGGTCGTTGGCCGTGGCGCTGTCGCCGTTGAGGTCGCCCGAGTAGATATAGCTGGCGTTGCCGATCGTCCGGGCTTCCCAGAACAGCGAAATACCGGTGCCGCCGAAGCCGAAGTACTCGCGGCGGTAATTGGCCGAGACGAAGAAGCGGTGGCCCGGCGAGTTGGCGCTGAAGGACACGCCAGGGTTGTTGGGGTCGCCTGACACGGCGTTGTTGAAGTAGGAGCCGTTGGCGATGGAACCCGGGTCGATGGTGTTCTTCGCCTCCCCGTAGTTGTAGGCGGCCTGGAGGAAGCCGTCGCGGAACGACTTCTTGACGTTGCCCGTGAAGTTCCAGTTGCGGCCGATGTTCTGGTTCTTCATCACGGTGGCGTCGGTGATCGTGGCGTTGACGCGATTGTTGGTGAAGCGCGGCCGCGCGTCGGCGCCAGCGAAGGTCGTCTGCGCCGCGGGCAGGTTGGCGTTGATGTAGTAGATACCGTTCACGTCGCGGCCGTAGAGGAACTCCGCAGTGCCGACCACGCCCCAGGGCAATTTCTGGTCGACGGCGAGGTTGGTGCGCCACACCTGTGGGAACTTGAAATCCTTGTCGGTGACGGCCAGGTTGGTGCTGGCCGGGGGCGCGCCGCTGACCGTCGCGGGCTTGTAGGCGTCCGGGTTCGGATTGAAGGGCCGAGCCGTGGTGTTCACAATCCGATCGAAGCCCGTCTGCATGCCGGTGTTGCCGATCTGGTTGGAGATCCACACGAACAAGGGCTTGCCGGTGAAGACGCCCGTGCCGCCGCGCACCTGGGTGTTGCGGTTCTTGAGGACGTCCCAATTGAAGCCCACGCGCGGCGAGACCAGCGGGTTGGCGTCGGGCAGCTTGCCGGTCGAGTATTGCACCGAGGCGCCGGTCTCATCGCGGAACGTCAAGGCGTCGGCCACCGGGTTGGCGATGCCGGTGTCGTCGAACGACGCCACGTCCACGCGCACGCCCGCGACCACCTTGAGATTGTCGGCCACCGACCACTCGTCCTGGGCGTAGGCGCCCCAGTAGAGCACGTCCAGCGGCTGGAGGGGCTTTTCCGCCCCCGGGATGTTGTTGTAGCGCACCTCGAAGCGGGCCAGCGTGACCGGCGACGTGGTGCGATTCGGGTTGGCCAGGTAGTCGTTGGCATCGGCATAGAAATCCTGCAGCGAGTTGTAGATGTAGGCGCTCTGCTTGCCGGGGAAGAACACGTTCTCGGACTGGTATTTCTCACCGGCGAAGCCGACGGTGATCGAGTGCTTCTCGCCGAACCTGGTCAGGCTGTCCTGGATCTGGAACGTCTTGTAGCGCAGCTCGTTGTTCGGCGTGAACGGCTCGGAGCCAATCGTCGTGTACACGGAGCCGGCCTGCAGGATGTCAACCAACGGGAACAGTTTCACGATGTCGCCGCGGCTCTCGTCCGACTGGCCGTAGCCGACGATGAGGGAGTTGGCCATCTTGGTGCCGATGATCGTGTTCAGTTCGGCGATGCCGTACTTGTTGTTCTCAAGAATCGTGTAGTTCGATGACTCGAAGTTCAGGCCGAAGGTCGAGGTCCGGCGCCCGCCGAAGCCGAGCGACGACGAGTTCGACAACAGAACGTCGGTGTTCGAGTCGAGCTGGTTGTAGCGGAACGACAGCTTGTTGCGGTTGTTCAGGTTGTAGTCGAACTTGGCCAGGACGCGGCGCCCGGGCGTCGCGAACGGGTAGTCCTGGTACTTACCGGTGTCGTAACTGAAGTTGGACTTGAGGTAGGCGCTGAGCGAGTCGAGGTCGGACGCGAGGACGCGCGTCACGCTGCCGCCCACCGTCTCGCCCCCCGTGTTGGCGCGGAACGTCGTGCCCGGCTGTTCCGTCTTCTCGCCTTCCAGGCTGCCGAAGAAGAACAGCTTGTTCTCGATCACGGGGCCGGACGCCCAGCCGCCGCCGTTCTTGAAGTCGAACGTGCCCACGTTCACCTTGGCGGTCTTTGCCTCGGTGCCCACCATGCTGTTGTCGCGAAACTGGTAGAAGCCGGCGCCCGAAAACTTGTTGGTGCCGCTGCGCGTGACGCTGTTGACGCCAGCGCCGACGAAGTTACCCTGGCGCACGTCGTAGGGGGCCACGCTCACCTGTACCTGCTCGATGGCTTCCATCGAGATGGGGGCGACGTTGGTGCGCTCCCCTGGCGCCGAGCCCAAGCCAAATGAGTTGTTGAAATAGGAGCCGTCAACCGTGATGTTGTTCATGCCGGAGCCCTGGCCAGCCACTGACAGGCCCCGCGACTCGGGGGCCATGCGGATGATGGCGTCAATGCGGTTGCTGATGGTCGGCAGCGCGGCAATCGTCTCGCGGCTTATCGAGGTGGCCGAGCCGGTGCGGTCCGAGTTGAAGACGGTATCGGACTTTGCGACCACCGTCACTGTTTCGCTGATGGCGATGTTGCGCATGACGAACTCGAGGTCTGTTGCCCCGCCGAGGTTCACCATGATGTCGTCCTGGGTTTCCGGCTGGAACGCCGCGGCGCCCGTCCCGGACGGGGCCACGGTGACGGAGTACGGACCGCCGACGCGCATACCGGGAATCGAGAACTTGCCGTCGGCGCGCGTGGTGGCTTCGTAGCTGCTGCCCGACGGCAGGTGGATCGCGATTACAGTGGCGCCCACGACGGCCTGCTGTTGTGAATCAACGACCTTGCCGCTGAGCTGACCGGTGGTAACGCCCTGGGCGCTCACGACCGAGGCAAGTGCGAGAACGGCGACGAGGGAGAAGGCAAACCTAATCAAATGTTTCATGTTGTACATCGCTCCTGAACAAGAGCAAATTATCTCACCCCTAGGTTACGGGGAGGTAAATAGAAAAAGGCCGGCCCCGCGCACTGCGGAACCGGCCCGTTTTAGATGTTTGGGCGATCGACCGACCGCCCTACCGCCCTACCTATGAGGTTTTTAGCTGGTCGCCTTGGCCTTGCGCATGGCGTTGGCCTTGTCGCCGAGCTCCGTGCCTTCCTTGATCAGCTGCTGCTGCTTCTTGGGGTCCTTTTCGACGAGCGCCTGCGTGCGGAGCAGCAGGCCCTTGTAGGTCATGGCCTCGACGTAGTCGGGCTTGATCTCGAGGGCCTTGTTCACCGCGTCGAGGCCGTCGAGCACCAACTGCAGCTTCTCCTTGTCCGACAGCCGGAAGTCGCGCGAGGCCTTGTCCCAGTGGTAGGTCGCCAGCGTGTAGTGCGCCTCGGGGTTGTTCGGCTCGAGCTCGATGCGCTTGCGGAGGTTCTCGACCAGCTTGGGGAAGTCGCCCTGGCGGTTGTAGTAACCGGCCACCGTCAGGTAGACGGTCGGGTCGTTGGGCTTGGCGTCGCGGCCCTTCAGGTAGGTTTCTTCGGCCAGCTGGTATTCGCCCGAGTCTTCGTAGATCTTGGCGAGCTGGAAGTAGTTGGTCGGTTCGTTGGGCGCCAGTTCAATCATGCGCTTCACCACCGGTTCGGCCTGGGTCGGGTCGGCCAGCTTGTCGGGGCCGTAGGCCGCGACCAGGAACTCGAGCGCCAGCGACCGCTTGGGAACGGTGTCTTCCGTCAGCTTCTCGCTCGCCAGCTTGTAGTTCTCGACGGCCTTGTTCATCAGCTCGTCGTTGGCCGGTTCGCCCTTACGGGCTGGCCGGTACATGTTGTCGTACGAGTTGGCCAGATAGAAGAAGATGGCCGCGTTATTCGGGTCGAGTCTCGACGCTTCCTCATACTTTTCGACTGCCGCCCGCCAATCGCTGGCGCCGTAAGCCTTGTTGCCGTCCTTGAACGCCTTCATGGCTCGGACCTGACCGATGTATCCGCAACCGGCAAGCGCGACGCTCAGTCCCATAACCAGCGCCAAATACGCTGCCGAAGACCGCTTTCTCATCAGAATTCCCCCTGTAAGTCCCTGTCAAACACGTTCAAGTCGCGAGGCCGGAAAGTATAGCTTCGTTTCCAGACCCCCCGCAACCTCGACCCGGGCAATGCCCTATGATGGAGCTACGGGGCTTCCCCTCAAGCCCACTCGGACCGATAAGCCCATTAGACACCGAACTTCATGATTCGCTTCGAGGATCTGCTCGACAAGGTCCGGGGCTACAGCCCGGACGCCGATCTTGAGTTGCTCCGCCGGGCCTACGTCTTCTCGGCCCTGGAGCACAAGGGACAGATCCGCCATTCGGGAGAGCCGTACCTCGTCCACCCGCTGGAAGTGTCGGACATCCTGGCCGACATGAAGCTCGATGCGGTCTGCATTGCCGCCGGCCTGCTCCATGACGTGGTGGAAGACACCCTGACCACCCCGGAAAAAATCCGCGAAAAATTCGGCGAGGACGTCGCTCACATTGTCGAGGGGGTGACCAAGATCGGCGCCATCCCCTTTTCGTCGAGCGAGGAGCGGCAGGCCGAGAACTTCCGCAAGATGCTCCTGGCGATGGTCGATGACATCCGGGTCATCCTGGTGAAGCTCGCCGACCGCCTGCACAACATGCGCACGCTGCAGTACATGTCCGATGACAAGCGCGCGCGCATTGCGCAAGAGACCCTCGACATCTACGCGCCGATTGCCAACCGTCTCGGGATGAGCCGCATCAAGAACGAGCTCGAAGAGCTGTCGTTCCGCTACCTCGAGCCTGACGCGTTCGAGACACTGCGTGCCAAGGTGGAGGCCAAGCGCAAACCCACCGAGGGGATGATCGAGCAGCTCACCGCCGACATTCGCGCCAAGTTACTCGCGGCGCAGGTGCCGGTGATCAGTGTCGATGGCCGCGTCAAGCGCCTGTTCAGCATCTGGCTCAAGCTCAAGGCCCAGAAGATCGATCTCGAGCAGGTCTACGACTTTGTCGCCCTGCGCATCGTCACGCCGTCGGTGAAAGACTGCTACGCCGCGCTCGGCATTATCCACCAGACGTGGTCGCCGGTGCCGGGGCGCATCAAGGACTTCATTGCCATGCCGCGGCCCAACGGCTACCAGTCGCTGCACACCTCGGTGATTAGCGATCGCGGCTTCCCGTTCGAGGTGCAGATCCGCACCGAGGAAATGCACCGGCTGGCCGAGGAAGGCATTGCCGCGCACTGGAAATACAAGGAAGGCCGGGTCGGCGCCGGCCGCGACGAGCAGTACTTCCAGTGGCTGCGGCAGTTGCTCGAATGGCAGCAGGACACCCGCGACCCGCAAGAGTTCCTGTCGAACCTCAAAATCGATCTCTATCCCGAAGAGGTCTACACCTTCACGCCGCGCGGCACGGTGAAAGTGCTGCCCAAGGGATCGACGGCGATCGACTTCGCCTATTCGATTCACACCGACGTCGGCCACCAGTGCGTCGGCGCCCGCGTCAACGGCCGCATGGTGCCGCTGCGCACCAAGCTCAAGAACGGCGACATCGTCGAGATCATCAGGAACGCGACGCACAAGCCCAGCCGGGACTGGTTGAATTTTGCCGTCACCTCGCGCGCGCGCAACAAGATCAAGCACCTGATCCAGGTCGAGGAGAAGGAACGCGCGGTCGAACTCGGCAAGCGCGTGTTCGACAAGGAGGCGCGCCGCTTCGGCCTGAACGGCACCAAGCTGATCGACGGCGAGGCCATCGCCAGGATCCTCGCCGAGTTTGCCGCGGCCAAGCCTGAGGACCTGCTGGCGCAAATTGGCTACGGCAAGGTCTCGCCGCGGCTCGTGCTCGACAAGATCGTCCCGCAGGACAAGCTGAAGGAGCAGGCGCCCGAGCATCCGGTGGTGTCGGCGGTCAAGCGCGTGCTGCGCACGGGCAGCGAGCCCGATCGCATCAAGGTGCGCGGCGCCGACGATGTGATGGTGTTCCGCGCGAAGTGCTGCAATCCGATTCGCGGCGAGCAGATTGTCGGCTACATCACGCGCGGCAAGGGCGTGTCCGTGCACTCGGCGAAATGTCCCAACGTCGTCAACCTGATGTACGACCCCGAGCGCCGCATTGAGGTCGAGTGGGACAAGGGCTCGGACGTCGCCCCCTATACGGTCCGGCTCACCATTGAAGTGGAAGATCGGAAGGGGATGCTGGCCGAACTCAGCCAGCGGATTTCCGACATCAACACCAACATCACCAACATGGAGGCGCGCACCGGCGATCAGCGCGCCCGCATTGATGTCACGGTCGAGATCAAGGACATGAAGCACCTGGAGCAGGTGATCAAGTCCGTGCGCGGGATTAAGGGGGTGTTGAACGTGGCGCGGTCGACGCCTATTCCAGAACGGCGATAACGTCGATTTCGACGCGCACGTCCCTGGGCAGCTTGACGACCTGCACCGTGGAGCGCGCCGGGTAGGGCGCCGCGAAGTACGTGGCGTAGACCTCGTTCATGGCGGCGAACTCGCCAAGATCGACCATGAACACGGTCGTCCGCGCGACCTGCGAAAAATCCGCACCAGCCGCAGCCAGCAGCGCCTTGATGTTCTCCATCACGCGCGTGGCCTGGGCCGTGATGTCGCCCGGCACGATCTGTCCCGACACGGGATCGAGCGGAATCGACCCCGACAGGAACAGCATGTTGCCGACCTTCAACGCCGGCGAGTACGGCCCAATGGCCTTCGCCGCGCCGTCGGCCGTCACCAGTTCCCGCATTACGCGGCCTTGACGTTCTTGTTCGACCCCGCCTTGACGACCTTGCTCGAACGGATGCAGCGGGTGCAGACCTTCATGCGCTTGGTCGCGCCATTGACGGCCGCGCGGACCATCTGCAGGTTCGGCTCGAAACGACGGGGACGGACGTTGTGGGCGTGAGAGACACGGCGGCCAACCACCGGACCCTTGCCACAGATTTCACAGCGCATTGCCATAACTAACGCTCCTTAGAGAAACGCCTATCTTATCAGGTACCGGGCTCCAGTCCTTCACGGAACGACAATCTGGCTATGACCCTGGCCCGGGGCACCCTGCTGGAGCACCCGGCTGACCAGGTCGAGGTAGCCAGTCGCCCCCCCGTCCACCAGCCCGCCTTCGTGTTTGGCGCCTCGTTCGATGCCTCGAAGGACCTGGGCAACCTCGCGCTCGGCCCGTGACCCCCCGGCTTTCGTCACCTCGTCGATGATCGGGCGGATCTCTTTCCGGAGCCCCTCCGCAATGACGGAGGCGGTGGCTTCCTCGAAAATCAGCCCCCGGCTGGCCGTTTCGAGCGAATTGGCCAGCGCACCTGTCGCCTGGGCGACATCGATGTCGAGAACCCGGCCCAGCCCGTCGGGCTTGAAGCCCAGGATGATCGATTCGAACAGGAAGAACAGTTGGAGTTGTTGCTCTGACAGCCGGCCCATGGTGGCCATCAGTACCGTGACGTCCTTGTCGATTTGCCGCTTGACGACGGCCGCGGGGTGTTTCTGGCCCAATTCGAGGTGCCGGCAGTCTGCTGGGCACAAAATTTCAACCAGCCGCTTCGTTGCGCAGCAGGTGGGGCAAATTTCGCGGTCCAGGGCCGGGCAAGCCCGCTTGATAGGTCGCTTCTGACACAGTGGGCACGTCATTTTTAGCGTCCTTCGTAACGGCGGCCCGCCTTCGCTCGCGGTGACTCAGGCGAGCTTTGGCGTGGTCTCGCCGTAGCGGCCCAGAAACACTGGCCGCGTAGGCGGAGTGTAATTGTTGCCACACTATTGGCCGGTGTGCTACCTTTCCCGGTTTCTGGGTGTCACCGTTTAGTGACAGAGGACAGCAGAACCCAAATCGCGGGTCCGGCGTCTAATCAACAGCGAACGGTGTTCGGACCGCTGATATTCGGGTAAAACAAGGACATTTAAGTCCTTGTGAACAAACGCGATAGATATGGAAGATCGGGCCCGGGCTGGCCGTCAGGCAAGGGGACGGTGGGTGCGTTGGAGCTTGCCGGTTTTTACCCCCTGTCATTCTAACTGTCGCTCATATCGGTAATTTGAAGTTCGGATTCGGTCAGGTTTATAGGCATCGGTCTTGCTTAGAGATAGCGCAAGAGCGGAGCAATCATAGCTTCCCTGTTAGGACAGGGAAGATTCGAAGGGAGCGGCTGAAGTCATGGCAGCCAAGTCAAAGAAGCGGAACGTAGCGGTTGCGGTAGCGGAAGTGCCCACTGGGGCACGGTACGACGATTTGAAGCGGATGCTCGTCGAGCGTCAGCGCGAGATCCTGAGCGAAGTTCAGGGCAAGATTCGCGATGTGCGCGCCGAGGGTTCGGAAAAGGACCACGAAGTCCTCGATCCGGGTGAGACCTCAGAGGTCGACATTCAGGAAGACATCGAATTCGCCCTCATCCAGATGAAGGCGGAGACGCTGAACAAGATCAACGAGGCGCTGTCGCGCCTTGAAGAAGGGACTTACGGTCACTGCTTCGAGTGCGCTGAAGAGATCGCCCAGCCCCGGCTGCGCGCGCTTCCCTTCGCCGTTCGTTGCAAGGACTGCGAAGAAGCCCGCGAGATGGCCCAGCAGCGCGAACGCATCCAGGCGCGCCGTGGTTCGTCGAGCCTCGGCTTCGACATGCGCGGATAACACTCGGCGTCCTAGAATCACAGGCTCCGCCGGTCCACCCCAACGCGGCTGCCGCGTTGGGGAGCCCGGAGGTGGCGGGGCCTGTCAACGTCCCGCCTCCGGCTCACACCTGAATCCATCGCCCCTGGGAGGGGCGGCATCAGTGAGCAATCAAATCGATCCCCTCGATCCCGCTGGTTCGGAACCCCCGGTGTTTCGCGTGCCGCCGGAAATGCCGGTGTTGCCGTTGCGCGACACCGTGTTGTTTCCTCAGGCGTTCATGCCGCTCGCCGTCGCGCGCGAAAGCTCCGTCAAGCTGATTGACGAAGCGGTCGCCAGCGGCCAGACGATTGCGGTGTTCGCGCAGCGTGAAGCGGGCGAAGACGAGCCGGGGCAGAAAGACCTTTACGAGATTGGCACCGCCAGCCAGATCCACAAGATGTTCAAGCTGCCCGACGGCAGCCTGCGCATTATCGTGCAAGGCCTGGCGCGCGTGCGTCTCGACGAGATCACGGCGACCCGTCCGTACCTGCGGGGCAAGGCCACTGAGGCGCCCGAGATCCTGAAGGACGAAGACCGCCTCGAGATCGACGCGTTGCAACGGAACATCAAGGCCAACTTCCAGCAAATCGTCTCGCTGTCGCCGCTGATGTCGGACGACCTGCAGGCGCTGGCGTCGAACATCGCCGACCCGGGCCGCCTCGCGGATTTCATTGCCTCGGGACTGGGCACCATCGCCACTGAGACCAAGCAGGAAGTGCTGCAGACGCTCGACGTCCGCGCCCGTCTCGACTTGCTCAACCGCCTGCTGATCAAGGAACTCGAGGTCCTCGAGCTCGGCTCGAAGATCCAGAGCCAGGTGCAGTCGGAAGTTGGCAAGAACCAGCGCGACTACTTCCTGCGCGAGCAGTTGAAGGCGATTCAAAAGGAACTCGGCGAAGGCGACGACCAGACGCGTGAGATCGAAGAGCTGCGCACCAAGCTCGAAGCCGCCGGCCTGCCCGAGCCGGTGAAGAAAGAAGCGCTGCGCGAGCTCGATCGGCTCTCGAAGATGCCGCCGGCCGCCGCCGAATACACCGTGGCGCGGACCTATCTCGACTGGATCGTCGCGCTGCCCTGGTCGAAGCGGACCGACGAGGTGATCGACCTCAAGAAGACCAAGGCCATCATGGATGCCGAGCACTCGGGCCTCGAGAAGGCCAAGGATCGCATTCTCGAATACCTCGCCGTGCGCAAGCTGAACCCCGGCATGAAGGGGCCCATTCTGTGCTTCGTCGGCCCTCCCGGCGTTGGCAAGACCTCGCTCGCGCGTTCGATCGCGCAGTCACTCGGCCGCAAGTTCGTGCGCATCTCGCTTGGTGGCGTTCGTGACGAGGCGGAGATTCGTGGCCATCGCCGTACCTACATCGGTGCGCTCCCTGGTCAGATCATCCAGGGCTTGCGCCGAGCCGAATCGAAGAACCCGGTCTTCATCCTCGATGAGGTCGACAAGCTCGGCAACGATTTCCGCGGTGACCCCTCGTCTGCGCTCCTCGAGGTGCTCGACCCGGAACAGAACAACACGTTCCGCGATCACTACCTCGACGTGCCGTTCGACCTGTCGGAAGTGCTGTTCGTGACGACCGCCAACGTGCTCGACACGATTCCGCCGCCGTTGCGCGACCGCATGGAAGTGCTCGAACTCCCCGGCTATACCGAGGAAGAAAAGCTTGCCATCGCGCGCGAGCACCTGGTCGCCAAGCAGGTGCAGAACCACGGGCTGAACAAGCAGCAGGTGGTCTTTACCGACGCCGGCCTGCGCGCCGTGATTCGCGGTTACACCCGTGAAGCCGGTGTCCGGAACCTCGAGCGCGAGATCGGCGCCATTTGCCGGAAGATTGCGCGGCGCCGCGCCGAGGGCGACGACCACAAGGTGAAGGTGACGCCCGAGTTCGTCGAGCAGTTGCTCGGGTCGTTCCGCTTCATGGAAGAAGAAGTCAAGGACCGCACCAAGCAGCCTGGCGTGGCGACGGGCATGGCGTGGACGCCGGTGGGCGGCGACGTGCTGTTCGTCGAGGCGAAGCGCATGACCGGTGGCGGCTCGCTCACGCTCACCGGGCAGCTCGGTGACGTGATGAAGGAGTCTGCGCGCGCGGCGCTGTCGTGGGTGCGCGCCCACGCCAACGAGTGGCAGATCGATCCGGATTTTTTCAAAAACTCCGAGATGCACGTGCATGTGCCGTCGGGCGCGATTCCGAAAGACGGTCCGTCGGCCGGCGTGACGATGGTCACCGCCATGGTCTCGGAGTTGACCCGTCGTCCGGTGCGCGGCGACTTGTCGATGACCGGCGAGATCACGCTGTCGGGCAAGGTGCTGCCGGTGGGCGGCATCAAGGAAAAGGTGCTGGCCGCCAAGCGTGCCGGCGTCAAGGAAGTGATCCTCCCGAAGCAGAACGAGAAGAACGTCAAGGAAGATCTCGGCGAGGAATTACTGAAGGGGCTGACCATCCACCTGGTGAGCACGATCGACGAGGTGCTGCTGCTCGCGCTGGTGCACCAGAACGACCGGCCGGCCAGGAAGGGCGCCGAGCGACAGGTGTCGCCCGCTCGCAAGACACGACCGGGGCACGCGCCCCGGTCGCGGTAACCGCACCCCGAGGCGGGCCCGCCTCGGGGTATCCCGTCCTCGCTTCCGCTCTCATCTTCGTCTCACGTCCCTCCACTAAATTGGGCGCATGTCCCTCGCGCTCGTGTTCGCGGCCGCCCTCGCGACAGCCACTCCGCCCCTGACCCTCACACAAGCGGTCGCCCAGGCACGGGAGGCTTCGCCGCTGCGAGCCAGCGCCCAGGGCCTCGCCGACGGGACCGCCGAAGCCGCGCGGCTCACGAGCCGGTTTGTCAATCCGGTCTTTGACCTCCGGGTTGAGAACCTCGGTCCGACCAGCCGATCGGCCTTGCCGCGCGATGTCTTTGCCGTGCTGAGTCAACCACTGGAGATTGCCGGCAAGCGCGGCCTGCGGCGTGGCCTCGCGGCGGCCGAACAGGACCTCGCCAGCACCAACCTCCAATTGGTCGAGTGGCAGATCACCCTGCGTACCGCCCATCTGTATATCCAGGCCCTCAGGTCGCGCGGCGTCGTCGAGACGCTCAGGGCTCACCGCGAGGGTTTGTCGACACTGATCGACATCATGCGGCGCCGCGTCAGCGAGGGTTATGCGGCTGAAGCAGACCTGCTCAAGTTCGAGACCGAGTCGGCGCGCATGGATATCGACATCGCCCGGGCCTCGCTCGACCTCGAGCGAAGCCTCGGTGCCCTGACCTTCGTCGTCGGCGCGCCGGCCGTGATCGGCGCCGACCAACTCGTCGAGCCGCAGGCGATTGCCGCCCCCGAGATTGTGCTGACGTCGTTGGCGGGTTCGGTCGCGCAGCACCCCGAGGTGCAATCCGCTTCGACCAGGCTTGCGCGCGCGAAGCAAGTCACCGCGCTCGAACGTGCCAGGCGCTACCCAGACCCGATTCTCTCGGCGGGCTACAAGCGCACCAACGGCGTCGATACCGCCGTCGCCGGCGTCACGCTGACCGTCCCCCTGTTTGAGCGAAATGGCAGTGCGTCGGCGAGGGCGGCCGGCGAGGAGCGTGCGTCGCTGGCGGAACGCGAGGCCACCGTTCGTCGCCTGGCATCGGAGGCGGCCACGCTGATCTCAATGGCACAGGTGCTCTCGCAGCGCGCCGCGCGCGCCGGCCGCGAACTGCTCGAGCCGGCCGAGGCCGTTCGCAGCGCGGCCCGGGCCGCGTTTCGCGAGGGTACGGCCGACGTCCTGCGGCTGATCGATGCCGAACGTGTCTACGGCGACGTACAGCGTGCCGCAATTGAACTCCGACTCGAAGCTCTCGCCGCAACCCTGGAGGCGCGACTCGCAGTCGGCCTGGAGATACTGCCATGATCGTACGCCTCACCCACCGTACCGGACCAACCGTCGTGGCACTGGTCTGCCTTTTCGGTCTCGGGGCATGTGCCGGCGAGGTACCGCCGCCGGCCGCCTCGTCGCCTCCCCCCGCGGCCGCCGGCCGCCCCGCGTTCATCGAGCTGACCGACGGCGCGATCACGAACGCCGGCATCGTGATCGAAGTGGTCCAGACGCGGACGCGGACCGACCGCATGCAGGCGCCGGGCCTGCTGGCCCTGGACGAAACCCGGACCGCACGAATCGGCTCGCTGCAAGAGGGCCTGATCATCGAGACGCTGGCGCAAGTGGGCGATCGGGTGCGCAGCAAGCAGCTGCTCGCGACGATGCACGGACATGCCTTACACGACGCGTGGGCGGGATACCGGAAGGCGATTGCCGACCGCCGCCGCCTCGTCAAGGAACTCGCCTATGCGGTGGATGCCGCCGCGCGGGCCGGTCGGCTCTACACGGACAAGGCCATCTCGTTGCAGGAGATGCAACGCGCGGAGGTCGAGCGCGAGTCGGCGACGCAGCTGCTCGACATGGCCAAGGCCGAGGTCAGCCGCTCGATCGAGGAGCTCGAGCACGTCGGCGTCTCGGTCGCGCAGGCGGCGGAGAACGAACCCGAGACGGCGGTCGAGGACGCCAGCGAGCAGATTCCCGTCCGCAGCCCGATCGGGGGCGTGGTCCTCGAGCGCCTGGTGACGCAGGGCACCACTGTCACGCCCGGCACGCCCCTGTTCGTGGTCAGCGAGTTGTCCACGCTCTGGGCGGTCGCCGAGATCGATGAGTCGCTGCTGTCGCGGGTGAAGACCGGCCGGCCAGTCGAGGTGCTGGTCGCGGCCTACCCGGAGGAACGCTTCGCCGGCACCATCACGTTCATCGCCGACATCGTCAACCCCAAGACCCGTCGCATCACGGTGCGCTCGACGGTGCCCAACCCCGATGGCCGGCTGAAGCCGGAGATGTTTGCCACGGTTGCCCTTGGTGAGGGTGATCCCCGGCTCATGGTGGTCGTGCCGAAGGGCGCGGTCCAGGTCATCGACGGCCGACCGGCGGTGTTCGTGTCCGGGCCCGGCGGACGGTTTGCATTGCGGATGGTGGAGCTCGGCGCGGAGGCCGACGACCTCGTCGAGGTCAAGTCCGGGCTTACGGCGAGCGAGCGGATCGTGGTCGCCGGCAGTTTCGCCTTGAAGTCGGAGCTGCTCAAGCCGGCCGCCGAAGGCGGCAACTGACATGGCGATCGAGCGCTTTGTCGCCACCAGCCTGCGCCAGCGGACGTTCGTACTGATCTGCCTGGCTGCCCTGATTGTGACCGGCGTTGTGGCCTACCGTGACCTTCCGGTTGAGGCCTTTCCGGACCTGACCAACAACCAGGTGACGGTCGTGACCGAAGCCGCCGGTCTGGCCGCCGTCGAAGTCGAGCAGCGGGTCTCGTACCCAATCGAAACGGCGCTCATGGGCGTGCCTGGCGCGGAACAAGTGCGCTCGGTATCCAAGTCGGGCTTGTCACTGGTCACCGTGGTCTTCGAGGACGCGGTTCCCATTTACCTCGCGCGCCAGCTGGTCAACGAGCGCGTCCTCGAAGCAAAGGGCCGGCTGCCGGCGGGCCTGAGCCCGACGCTTGGACCAGTGGCCACGGCCTTCGGCGAAATCTACCAGTACCTGGTCGAAAGCGATGACGCCGACCTGATGGAGCGCAAGACCATCCACGACTGGGAGCTGCGAACGCAGCTGCGGTCGGTGAAGGGCGTCAGCGAGATCAACTCCTGGGGCGGCCTCACGCGCCAGTATCACGTGGTTGTCGACCCGGCTCGACTCGAGCGATTCAAGATCTCGTTGCGCGAGGTCTTCGCCGCCATCGCTGACAACAACACCTCGTTCAGCGGCGGCTTCATCGAGCATCGCTCGGAACGCTACTCCGTGCGCGGCACCGGGCTGGTGACCGACGAGAACGACATCCGCGCCATCGTCGTCGACGAAATCGACGGCGTCCCGGTGCTGGTGTCAGACGTGGCGGAAGTACGGATCGGCGCCATGCCCCGGCAGGGCGCGGTGACGCACGACGGACTGGGCGAGTCGGTGGCCGGCATGGTGATCATGCTGAAGGGGGAGAACGGCAAGGACGTCGGTGCGCGGGTCAAGGCGCGGATGGCCGAGGTCGTGACCACGCTGCCGGGCGGCCTGCGGCTGACGCCGTTCTACGATCAGACCGAGGTCATCGAGCGCACGGCGGCCACGGTGCGCCGTAACCTGCTCGAAGGGTCGCTGCTGGTCGTCGTCGTGTTGTTCGTGTTCCTGCGCGATGTTCGGGCCTCACTGATTGTGGCGGCGGTCATTCCCGTGTCGATGCTCGCTGGCTTTATCGGCATGCGGATCTTCGGCGTCTCGGCGAATCTGATGTCGCTTGGCGCCATCGACTTCGGGCTGATTGTCGACGGCGCGGTGGTGATGATGGAGAACTTCATCCGTCGCCGCGGCGAGGCCGGCCATACCCAGGAGCATCACGACGTGCACGGCAGCCGCCTGGCCCTGTTCACCGGTGCCGCCACCGAGGTGGCGCGGCCCATCCTGTTCGGCGTGCTCATCATCGTCGCCGTCTATCTGCCGATCTTCACGCTCGAAGGGCTCGAGGGCAAGATGTTCCGGCCGATGGCGATCACGGTCTGCTCGGCCATCCTCGGGTCGCTTCTGCTGTCGCTGACCGTCGTGCCGGTGGCATCGTCTTACCTGTTGAAGGTCGCGCAGGCGCACCACGACGAACGCTGGTTCGTGTGGCTGCGCGCGAAGTATCTCCACGATCTCCAGTGGGCGATGAACCACCCCGGTCGGACGATGGCGCTGGCACTGGTCGCGGTGTCGCTGGCGGTCGGCTCGCTGCCCTTCCTCGGCACCGAGTTCATGCCGAAGCTCGATGAAGGGTCGATCCTGATCGAGACCCGCAAACTGCCCTCTGTCTCGCTGCAGGAGTCGGTCGAGATCTCGTCCCGCGTCGAACGGATCGTCAAGGCGTTTCCGGAGGTCAGCCAGGTGGTCACCAAGCTCGGACGTCCCGACCTGGCGACCGAAGCGATGGGGATCTACCAGGGGGATGTCTATGTCGCCTTGCACCCCATCGAGTCGTGGACGACCGGCCGCGACAAGCCGGCGTTGATCGAGGCACTCGCCGACGCCCTCGCCGCCATGCCCGGGGTGACCTTCAACTTCACCCAGCCGATGGCGATGCGCCTCGACGAAGTGATCTCCGGAGTCAAATCGGATGTGGCGGTGAAGATCTTTGGCCAGGATCCGGCAACGCTGGAACGGCTGGGGGCGGTGGTGGCCACCGCCCTGGGACAGGTGCGCGGCGCGAGCGACCTGCAGGCCGAGGTGCTGTTCGGCGCCGCGCAACTCCAGATCGACATCGACCGCGCGGAGACCGCGCGTTATGGCCTGAACGTCGCCGACGTGCGCGAAGTGGTCGAGACCGTCGTGGGCGGGTCTGTGGTGACCGAACTGCTGGACGGTCCGCGGCGATTTCCGGTGGTGGTTCGCCTGCCCGACGCACTGCGCGCCGACGCCGCTGCTGTGGGGTCGATCCTGCTGACCGGGCGGCGAGGGGAGCGGGTGCCGCTGTCCCGGGTGTCGCGCATTTCCGAGACCCAGGCGCCTGAGGCCATCAACCACGAGAATGCCGAGCGCCGGCTCGTGGTGCAGACCAACGTCCGTGGCCGCGACGTCGGCAGTTTTGTCGCCGAGGCGCAGTCGCGCGTTGCCGCCGCGTTGATCCTGCCTACCGGCTACCGGCTGGCGTGGGGCGGACAGTTCGAGAACCAGGCCCGGGCGACGGCTCGCCTCGCGCTGGTGCTGCCGCTGTCGGTGGTCATCATCTTCCTGCTCCTGTTTGTGACGTTCGGCCGCTTGAGGCAGGCCGGGCTGGTGCTGCTCAACGTGCCGTTCGCGCTGGTTGGCGGCGTCGCCGCCCTCTGGCTGAGGGGATTGACCTTGAACCTCTCGGCGTCGGTCGGTTTCATCGCCCTGTTCGGCGTCGCCGTCTTGAACGGCGTGGTGCTGGTGACCGCTGTCAACAAGCTCCGCGAGGACGGCCTCGCCCTGCGCGATGCCGTGGTGACCGGGGCGGCGACCCGCCTGCGGCCGGTTTTGATGACGGCGCTGGTGGCCGCGCTGGGATTTGTGCCAATGGCCCTCTCTCACGGCGCCGGCGCCGAGATCCAGCGGCCGTTGGCCAGCGTCGTGATTGGCGGCGTCATTACCTCGACCTTGTTGACTCTGATGGTGCTGCCGACGCTCTACGAAGTGGTCGAGAAGCGTCTTCTGCGGCTTGGAGACGACGACTGAACCTAGAATACGGACGTGCGGGTACTCGTCGTCGAGGATGATCCGGCGATCAGCCACTTCGTGGTGCGCGGGTTGCGGGAGGAGAACTACCGTGTCGATCTCGCCGAGGACGGTCTGGCCGCCGAACGGATGTGCGCGGACGAATCGTACGACGCTGTGGTCCTGGACATCCTGTTGCCGGGATTGGACGGCTTCGAGTTGTGTCGCCGGCTGCGCGCCGACGGCGTGGACACGCCGGTGCTGATACTGACCGCGCGCGACGCCGTGCCCGACCGGATCCGGGGACTGGATGCCGGCGCCGACGACTACCTGGTCAAGCCGTTTGCGTTTGACGAGCTGCTGGCGCGGCTGCGGGCGCTGACGCGCCGCGGCCGCACCCGCCAGCTCGACGAGTCGCTGAGCTACGGGCCGCTCGCGTTGTCCAGTGCCACTCACCTGGCGACCGCCGACGGCCGGCCGCTCGAGCTGAGTGCGACCGAGTACCGGCTGCTCGAACACTTGCTGCGGCACGCCGAGGAGATCGTCTCCCGCGACCAGCTGGCCGAGCATGTCTGGGGCGGCGACTACGACCCGTTCTCGAACGTCGCCGATGTCTACATCGGCTACCTTCGCCGCAAGCTGCGCGCGGCGGGCCTCGACCAGCCGGTGATTCATACCATTCGCGGCATGGGCTACATGCTGAAGACCAGTCCGGTTGGGGACCTGCCATGACGCTGTCGTTCAGGTCGCGCCTGATGCTGCGCTGGGTCCTGGCGTTCGGGATGGTCCTGACCCTCGCGGACCTGGCCGTCTACCTCGGGGCCCGCGCGTTTCTGCGCCGTGACCTTGACGCGCAGTTGCGGACGCTAGCCAGCACCGAGCTGGCCTCGGCCGTCGACGAACCCGGCCAGGGCCTGCACCTGCACGAGTTCCCCGTCGGCACCTACAACGCGCAGGACTACGCCGACAAGTTCGTCCAACTGATCGACGTGGGCGGGCGGGTCCTGATGCAATCGCCGCGCCTCGGCTCGGCCGCAGCGCTGATCGACAAACCAGTCCTGATTCGCGCGCTGACTGGCGACTCGCCATTGGTCGACGTCAGGGTCGGCGGCCGCCACGGCCGGATGATCGGCCTCGTAACCCCCGGCCCGGAACGCTACGTCGTCGCAGTCGGCGTGTTCACCGATTCGCTGGCCGCGACGCTGGCTCGCCTGCGCAATCTCCTGGCCGCCGTCTGGTTCGCCGCTCTGGCCCTGACCGCGGTGATCGGCTTCTCGCTGGCGTCAACGGCGCTCATCCCGATCCGCCGCATCACCCACCAGGCGGCGGCGATCGCCGACGGCAAGTTCGCGCGCCGCCTCGATCCGCCCCAACAAGACGACGAAATTGGCCAGATGACGCAGTTGCTCAACCGGATGCTGGAGCGGCTTCACGGCGCGCTCGATGCCAACCGCCGGTTCGCCGCCGATGCCTCGCATGAACTGCGGGGGCCATTGACCGCCGTGCTGGGCGAGATCGACGTCACCTTGAAGCGCGACCGCCAGCCTGCCGAATACCGCGACGCGCTCGGGCGGCTTCGCGAGCGCCTCCAGGTCATGGTCCGGTTGACCGAGGATCTCATGCTGCTGGTGCGGGCCCAGGAGAACCGCGCGCCAGCCGTCGGCGAGGTTCGCGTGGGCGAACTGCTGCAGCGGGTGGTCGCGCGCTCGACGGACATGGCGGCCGCCGCCGGTGTCTCACTCGCCGTGACGGCCCCTCCCGACCTGGTGGCCTACGGCGATCCAGCGTTGCTCGAGCGGGTGTTCGACAACCTGGTTGGCAACGGCATCCAGTACAACCGCGATGGCGGCACGGTAGCGATGACCGCCCACATCAGCCCCGGCACCGGTGAATGGGTCGCCGACCAGGTGGTGATTACCGTGTGTGATAACGGCTCCGGCATCCCGGCCGCCGAGCGCGAGCGGATCTTCGAGCGCTTCTATCGCCTCGACTCGTCACGATCGCGCCGCACCGGCGGCGCCGGCCTCGGGCTCGCCATCTCGCGGGAGATTGTGCAGTTGTTCAAGGGCACGATCCGGGTCGCCGATTCGACCGCGCCGGGCACGACGATCGAGGTGGCATTACCCGGCGGCGTCTCGACTCACTAGCGCGCGGGCCGCTCGCTCTCATCCTCATCTTGACCACCCGTGACAGCCTGTTCACAGGAGGAGGACTCGTGAAAACACCTCGTCGGGGAGATGACCGGCGTGGAGGCGGGTGAGTCGCAGAAAGCCTATCCCTTTCCCGCCGCGGATGCGGCGACGAGCTTCTTCCGTTCTTCCAACAAGTACGCACGCAGGGCCGCGATCGCGGCCTTATCGAGTTCCGCGAAGCGCGGCATGCCGCGTTCGACGAGGGAGCCGTCGAGAATCTTGTCGAGCCCGGTATAGATTCCCGGCGATGACCGCCGGAGGTCCGGAAGAATCGTGGCGCCGCCGTGGCAGCGCGCGCAGTAGGTGTTGAAGATCTTCTCCCCGGCAGCGATCTCCTCGGGCCTGGCGTTGCTGGCAATGGCGGTGACCGTGCGCGGCCGCGGCCGCGCCGGCAACGCGGCGGTGCCGCCGATCGCAAACGTCAGCAGCCGGCCGTAGCTGCGCGCCTTCTTCGGGAAGGCGCCACCCCAACCCGCCATCACCGACACATACTGCTTGCCGTCGATCATGTAGGTGATGGGTGGCGCGACGATACCGGTCGTGGCCCACGAGGACCAGAGCTTTTCGCCGGTGGTGGCGTTGTAAGCGATGAAGTCACCGAGCGCCGTGCCCTGGAAGACGAGGTTGCCGGCGGTGGCCAGCGTGCCGCCGTTCCAGTAGGAGCCGTACTCCACGGTCCAGCGCGGCTTGCGCGCGACCGGATCCCACGCCAGCAACCGCCCCGCATACGGAATGTCATAGCGCTCCAGGTTGCGGCCGGTCGGCGCGAGGCCGAGGTTGTACTCAAGCGGCTTGTATTCGAACTCCGTCGGCTGCTCGTAGTAGCGGCCGTTGTCCTGGGCCGGGATGTAGACCAGCCCGGTCTTCGGACTGAACGACATGGCCTGCCAGTTGTGGCCGCCAAGAGGACCCGGGCGAATGTAAGTGCCTTTCTCCTTGTAGTCGGCGCCAGGAATCTCCACCGGACGACCGGTCGCCATGTCAACGTGTGACGCCCAGTTGACGGTCACGTACGGATCCGCTGCCAGCAGTTCGCCGGTGGCGCGATCCAGCACGTAGAAGAAGCCGTTCTTCGGCGCCTGCATGATGACCTTGCGCAGGCGGCCGCCGATCTGCAGGTCGGCGAGCATCATCGGCTGCACCGCGGTGTAGTCCCACGTGTCGCCCGGCACCGTCTGGTAGTGCCAGACCAGCTCGCCGTTGTCGGGATTGATGGCGAGAATCGACGCCAGGTAGAGGTTGTCGCCGCCGCCCGGGCTTCGAATCTCGCGATTCCACGCCGCGCCGTTGCCGGTGCCAACGTAGAGCAGGTTGATCTCAGGGTCGTAGACGATCGAATCCCACACCGTGCCGCCGCCACCGAACTTCCACCAGTTGTCGCCCTTCCACGTCGGCAGGGCCTTGTCGAGCGCCTTGTTCTCCTGTGGCTTCGATGGATCGCCGGGCACCGTGTAGAAGCGCCACGCCAGCTTCCCGGTTTCCGCGTCGTACGCCGAGACATAGCCCCGCACCCCGTACTCGGCGCCGCCATTGCCGATGATCACCTTGCCGTTCGCGATGCGCGGTGCGCCGGTGCTCGTATACGCCTGCTTCTGGTCGACCGTCGTGACCGACCACGCTGGCTTGCCGCTCTTGGCGTCGATCGCGATCAGCCGGCCATCGAGCGCGCCGACATACACGCGGCCTTTGTAGAACGCCGCGCCGCGGTTGACGACATCGCAACACGCCAGCTGGTCGTATTTGCGATGCACTTCGGGATCGAACTTCCACAACTGTTGGCCGGTCTTGGCATCCACTGCGTAGACGACGCTCCACGACGCCGTCGTATACATGATTCCATCGATGACGAGCGGGGTCGCCTCGAGGCCGCGATCGGTGGCCGTTTCGAACGACCACGCCAGTCCGAGCTTGGCGGCGTTGGCGTCGGTGATCTGATCGAGCGGGCTGAAGCGCTGCTCGTAGTAGTCACGGCCGTACGAGAGCCAGTCGCCGGGACGAGACTCGACGCTGGCCAGCGCCTGGTCGTCAACGGGAGCGGGCGCCGGCGCCTGTTGCGCCGAGACGAGCGCCACCAGCGCGATCGAGAGAGCCGCAATACCCACCGTAAGTCGTCGGACCATGTCTGAACCTCAGCGCTTGAGACGCGGGATGAACTTGGTCAGCCCCTGGATGGGACCCACCTCGCCGGCGTAGACATTGCCCTGCGCGTCGACCGCGACGCCTTCGCCCATCGAGCCGTAGCCACCCATACCAGAGGCTTGACGGGACACGTGTTCGGGCACGAAGGACCACACCTCGCCGGTGCGCGCGCTGCCGACGCGCAGGCCCTTGCGCCAGCCGGGGTTGTAATTGTCGTCTGACTCCGAGTCGATCGCATACAGCGTGTCGTGGCGATCGATGTAGAGCCCGCTGATGCGGCTGAACTGGTACCAGGTGTCGAGGTGCTTCCCGTCCTGATCGAAGATCTGGATGCGGCGGTTGCCGCGATCGGCGACGAACAGGCGGCCCTTGGAATCCATCGCCAGTGAGTGCGGTCCGCGGAACTGGCTTGGTCCGTAGCCGTACGAGCCGAACGTCTTGATGAACTTGCCGTCGGGCGCGAACTTCGAGATGCGGCCAATCGCCCCGGGACCGTCGGCGTCGAGGAACTGCGCGCCATGGGCTTCGGCGACGAAGATGCTGCCATCGGGCGCGACCAGCACGTCGTTGGGTTCGCTGAACTTCGCCGGCGGATCGCCGGCTTCTCCCGGCGTGCCCAGCGTCATCAGCAACTTGCCCTGGGGACTGAACTTGAGCACGGTGTGGCCCTTGCCCCTGGCGTCGGGGAACTGCTTCAGTTCCGCGGCGGTCGCGGAGCGCGCATCGACGACCCATACGTTGCCCTGCTTGTCGACGTCCATGCCGTGCGGCCACAGGATGAGACCGGCACCAAAGCTCGCCACCACCTTGCCGGTGGGATCGAGCTTGACGATCGGATCGACCGTGGACCCGGCGCAGGAATTCGCGCCGCAGCGATCACCAGCCCAGATGTGCTTGCCGTCCGGGTCGACGTTGATGGCGCTGACTGATCCCCACTTGCGTCCGTCCGGCAACGTGCCGAAGTTGCGGATGGTTTCGTACGGATTCGGCAGGTTGTTGATGGGCGTGACCTTGGCGTGCTCGGGCGGACCGGAGGCCCCGCGGGGTGGCGCGGCGGGGGCCTGGGGCGCCTGCCCCAGCAGGTTTGCACTCACCAGGGCGAGCACGGCGGCGCTAAGAAGTGCAGCGGAACGGCGGTCGGTCGTGGTCATCATCGGGCAACCTCTTTCTGGTTGCCCGAATTGTGGTGGGTCGGACGCTGTGAATCAAGCCGGTATTCCATCCGGCCCGGAGGGCCCTAGCGCTGGTCGCCGCCGCCAGCGGCGGCCACCAAGAGGCGAGCCGGCGCCGCCGGTGCCGGCGCGGTCCGCACCGCACGCTGAATTGCCTGCGCGGCCTTGCCGGGCGAGGTCAGGCTCAGCTGGCCGTCCCGGATGCCGATGTAGAACACCTCACCGGTGACGCTCTCGACTTCGAGCGCATCCGACACCTGCTTGCTGGGGGACACGCGCTTGACGTCGGCCAGCGCCAGCCGCCACTCGTACTTGGCCGACTGGAACGACAGCATGTCGTTGGACAGGCTCAGGCGGCCGAAGTCATGGCCGGCCAACGAGGCCTCGTTCGACGAGGTGGCCATCCAAAGCCCGCGGGAGGCATCCTGGGCCTGCGCCATGCCGGGCACAGCCAGCAGGGCGACGATTGCCACTTTGATCAGCCACTTGGAGAAAGTGTTGTTGCTCATGCCCAACCATAGAGCAATCGAGCTGCCACTTTGGACAGGTGGGGAGACTTGGCCATAAACGCAAGAAAACGGCCTAATTGCTGGACTTATCGAGTGCCAGCGGCGATCACGGAACCGTAATCAGCATGACAACTCTGGCAGTATTCTCAAATTAGAACATTTACTGGCTTATACTGGCCATATTACTTATCTAAGTAACTGTAAAAAAAAGGCTTATGGCCAATTGTTCTTATGTAGAACACGGATTCTCGAATTGGAGCGTGACGAACCGTGCATCACTCGACCAGCGCGAGGCCCGCCAGCGTCTTCAGGTCGATGATTTCGCCCGACGCAACCAGGGCCCTGGCCTCGGCGAGGGTAAACGTCTTCGGTTCGATGTCTTCGTCCTCATCCTTGCGAACCGTGGAGTCCGCGGATGGTGGGCGCAGGTCCTCGCATTGGCAGTAGATCATCTCTTCATCGCAGAAGCCGGGCGTGGGGAAGTAGCCGTTCAGGCGGGTCACGCGATGGGGCACGAGGCCGATCTCTTCTTCGCACTCGCGCGCAGCGGCCGCCGCCGGGTCTTCACCCGGCTTCAAGGTGCCGGCCGGCAGTTCCCAAATCCAGCGATCGATGGCGTAGCGGTACTGGCGGATCAGGATGATCGCCCCAGGGGCCGGCATCGGCAGCAGCACCACCGATCCGGGGTGCCGCACGATCTCCATATCGATGGTGTGGCCGCTCGGCAGCGTGACGCGATCGACCTCGAGGCGGAAGATGCGGCCGGTGTACTTCACCGCCCGCGATCGCAGCGTTCCCGTTCCGATCCGCATCGTCTTACTCGGCCTTCTTGCTGGCGAACCACTCGAAGGCGGCGCGAATTTCCGCCGGTGGAACGCGGTGGCCGCCTTGATACTCGTGATAGGTCACGTCGTAGCCGTCGGCCTTCAGCTTGGGCACGTAGATCCGCGCGGTCTTGTCGATCGGCATTTGCGTGTCGTCCACGCCATGGATCATGAAGATTTTTGGCTTGCCTTGATTCCGATACGGAATCATCTGGCCGGCCATCAAGATGATCAGGTGGTTGAAGCTGTCGCCGTAGGCCAGGCCCATCGAGAGGGCGTAGCCGGCGCCATCGGACACGCCGCCGAGGGCGACGCGGCTCTCGTCGATGTCAACAATGTTCGCCACGTGACGGTAGGCGGGGCCCAGATACCGCACGTCGTCGTCGAAGCCGGGGATGGCGCGTCCCCAGGTGAGCCCGCGTGATTCGGGTGCGATCATGATCACACCGAACTCCTCAGCGAGCGGGAACATGCTGCGGACTCCCTCGCCGGTGCCGGCAAAGCCATGCAGCATCATCATCGCCGGCATCGGCACGCCGGGCTGGTAGCTCTTGGGGACATACAACGTCCCGTCGCGGTCGTCGTCGGAAATACCGATCCGGCTTTGCCCATACGGCACGGCGGTCGGCGCCGGGGTCTGCGCGCCCGCGGTTGGCGGCTCGTGCAGCAAGCCAAGGGCGCCGGCTGCGCTCAACGTGAGGAAGGCGCGTCGATCCATATGCCCGGCACGTTACTACGCGCCCTCACGACCGACAAGCGGTCACTGCGACAGAATCACGAACTCGACGCGGCGGTTCTGCAGGCGGTTCTTCTCGGTGTCGTTGGCCGCGATCGGCTGCGATTCGCCAAAGCCTTTTGACTGCAGCCGGCCCGCGGTGATGCCCGCCTTCACCAGGTATGCCACCACCGAGGCCGCGCGGCCGTCCGACAGCTTCTGGTTGGTCGCGTCATCGTCCACCGAATCGGTGTGGCCACGAATCTCGATGCGCATGGCCGGCCGGTCGCGCAGCAGCGTGGCCAGGCGGTCCAGTTCGGCGCGCGATTCCGGCAGCAGCTCGGTCTTCGCGGTGTCGAAGAAGATGTTGTTCAGCCGAATCGGCACGCCCGTGGCGATTGGAATCAACACCAGGTTCCGCTCGTAGCGCTGCTGATCCTTGGCCTGCCGCAAGTCGATGCGATCGCTGATGGCGAGGTAGCCCGACGCGGCGGCGTGAAACCCGTAGTCCTCGCCAATCGGCAGCGCAATCTGATACTGGCCGTCCCTCGGGTTGGCCCCGGCCTGTCCCGCGAGCCGGGTGTTCTTGAGGAACTCGTAGAGGATGCCCGCCGGAACCGGCTTGCCTGACGGATCGGCGACCTTGCCATAAACAAACGCCACCGGCAGCGGTCGCATCGCCGCCGGGAGCTCGAACTCGTACAAGTCCTCTTTTCCGCGCTCGCCAATCGACATGAACGCCATGCGCCCGGTGGAGTCGACGGCGAGGTTCATGTCGGCCTGCCTGGTGTTGATGTCCGCGCCGAGATTCACTGGTGCCGACCACTTCAGCCAACTGTCGTCGAGACGCCGCGACATCCAGATGTCCTGCTCGCCCAGCCCGCCCGTGCGGGCACTTGAGAAATAGAGGGTCTGGTTGTCAGGCGCGAGCCACGGCGAGATCTCTTCCTGCGGGGAATTCAGGATCGCCACGCTCATCGGCTTGGCCCATCGCCCGTCCGGCTGGATCAGCGAGATGAACAAATCACGGCTGCGGTTGACACTCTCGCTGTTGACCAACGACAGGATCAGCGCGCGGCCGTTCGGCGCCAGGAAGTAATCGCTGCGCACGCCGGGCTGATGCGCAAAGCCGATGATCTTCAGTGGCGGCGCCTCGCTCCAGGCGTTGCCATTACGGTGGCTGAAGCCAATCACCTTGTTCTGATCGTCTCGCGCCGGGTCAGGCGTGACGAGCGGCGGCAGCGCCGGCTTGGCGCCAGGCGCAGCCTGCTTCAGGACGTCAAGCAAGTTGACGTTGGGATCGAAGTTCTTCGCGAAGTCACCAAACGGATCACCGGCCTGCCAGGTGCCGACCAACAGGGTGTTGCCATCCGGCAGCGCGGTGACGACGCCAGAACTCGAGACTTCGTTGTTGAGAGGAGCCGGCTGGCGTTCCGCCGGTCCCCACGAGCCGTCTGGCAGTCGCGTCGACTTGAACACGGTCTGCTTGACCGGTCCCACCGGGCTGGCCTTCGCCTTCGCCGAAGAGTCGCGCGACTGCTTGAGAATGTCCGCCATCATCTTGCGCTGCTCGGGTGGCAGCTTCGCAAGGTCGGCCTCAAGGGTCTTGAGATTGCTCTCCAGCTCGCTGGTGACGCGATCGATCATCGCCCCGTCGATGCCCTCGCGAATGAACCACAGCGTCTGCCCGTCCGGACTGATCACCGGCAGCAGCTCGCGATGGGTGGTGGTGTTGACCGTGGGACCGAGCGGACGCTTCTTGGCCGGGCCCTGGGCGAAGGCCGGCGCGCACAGCGCCAGCAGCAGTAGCGTCGTCACAAGTGTCCGCATCATGACCATCCGTCTCCCTGGGGGAAGTCCGAATCAAGCCTCGCTGTCGTCGTCTTCTTCGTCCAGATCGTGGTGCGTCTCTTCGGCGATCGAGACGCGCGCGAAGACGGTCTCGCGGATCTCCGGCGGCGCCAGTTCATAGGCGATCGCCTCGAGGTCGGCGGGAATCGGCGCCGTGAACTCCATGCGCTCATGAGTACGGGGATGGGTGATGACCAGCCGCTCGGCGTGCAGGAACGGCCGCGTCAGCCTGGTGACCGCCTTCAGGGGATGCGGCACGCGCCGGTGGACGCCGCCATACAGCGCGTCGCCGACAATGGGGTGGCCGATGGCGCTAAGGTGCACCCGAATCTGGTGCGTGCGCCCGGTCTGAATCGCCACGCGCAGCAAACTGACACCCTGCAGGTCGCGCGCCCAGGTCACGCGGGTGACGGCATGACGCGCGCGGCTGGCCTTGGTCGTCATCTTGATGCGGTTCTTGGGATCGCGGCCGATCGCGGCCTCGATGCGCTTGCGCTGCTGGACCAGTCCCCATGCCAGCGCCACGTATTCCTTTTCGACTTCGCGATCGTGAAACTGCCGCGAGAGTTCCTGGTGGGCGAGGTCGTTTTTCGCCACCACCATCACGCCCGACGTGCCCTTGTCGAGCCGATGCACGATGCCGGGGCGGATCTCGCCGCCAATCCCGCTCAGGTTCTTGACGTGATGGAGCAGCGCGTTGACCAGCGTGCCGGTGGGGTTGCCCGCCGCCGGATGCACGACCATGCCGGCCGGCTTGTTGATGACGACGATGTCGGCATCGTCGAAGAGGATCTCGATCGGCAGGTCTTCCGCTTTCGCCGCCGACAGCTCGGGGGCGGGGAGCGCCACCGTGATCAGGTCGCCGGCACGAATGTCGGAATTCGCCTTGGCCAGCGGGTGCCGCGAATGCGTGACGTGGCCGCCTTCGATCAGCCGCTGGATCTGCGAGCGCGAGTAGTCCGCGATCTCGCCGGCGAGGTAGCGATCGAGGCGATCGCCATGGCTGTCTTCCTCAGCTGCAAACGTGAGTAGCTGCGAGGCGGGCGCCGCGGCGGCTTTCACCGCACGTGCCGCACCGGCAGCGGCCTTCTTGCCGGCGCCGGTCTTGCGAGGCTTGCTGCGGTCCCGTGTGCCCGGACCTTTTCCCTGGCTCATGTGAACCGGGGCTTGCGCGGAGCGTGCGCCGTGTCGTGCACTTCCGGCGCGGCCGGACGATTGGCGCGGCTCAGGTGCCACAGCATGATGAGGCTGAGCGGACCGAGGATTACCGAGATGAACTGCGACGTCGACAGCAGGTCGAACACCAGCCCGCGATCGTCACCGCGGTAGAACTCGATGATGAAGCGGAGCACGGAATACAGGAACGCGAAGCTCCAGAAGGTGCGGCCCGCAAACGGCTTCGGCCGCTTCTCCAGCAACAGCAGGGCGACGAGAATCACCAGGCCCGCCGCCGATTCGTACAGTTGCGTCGGGTGCAGCGCGACGTTCAGAGGCGTGCCGACGTTGAAGTTGGCCGCGGGGTCGGTGAACGTGATGGCCCAGGCGACCTCGGTCGGCTTGCCGTAGCAGCAGCCGGCCATGAGGCAGCCGAGGCGACCGACCATGTAGCCCAGTGCGATGCCAGGGGCGAACAGATCGGCCGAGGGCCACAGCGCCAGCCGGTGCTTGCGTAACTGGTAGATGCACACCAGGATGGCGGCGATCAGGCCGCCGTAGAAGACGCCGCCCGACCGCAGCAGCGTGGTGAACTCTTCCCAGCTGCTGGTGAAATGCTTGAAGTCCACCACGAACAGCAACGCCTTGGCGCCGACCAGGGCCGCGATGATCACCCAGATCAGCAGGTCCATGATCCGGTTGCCGTCGATGCCGGCGGCCTTCGCGCGCCGCACCGCCAGCCACAAGCCGGCCAGGTAGGCGCCGGCGAGCAGCACGCCGTAGGAATATATCGTGATTGGTCCGGCGTTAAACAGGATTGGATGCACTGCGTCCTACTCCAACTATGTCGAGAATCATGAACACGACGCCGACCGAAATCGCCGCATCAGCGACGTTAAAGGCCCAGAAGTGCCAGCCATTCCAGTACGCGTCGACGAAGTCGAGCACGTAGCCGTCGGTCGCACGGTCGATCAGGTTGCCGATGGCGCCGCCCAGCACGCCGGCGATGCCGATGCGGGCCAGCCGATCGCCGAGCGGCACAGAGGCAGCGTACCATGCGACGCCGCCCAGCGCCACGAGCGCCACCAGCGACAGCACCACGGTCTTGAACGGAAACTCCACCGAGTTCAACATGCCGAACGCCGCACCGGTGTTATGCACGCGCGTGAGATCGAGAAAGCCCGGGATGACGACCAGGCTCTCGTGCAGGTCCAGCGCCGGACGGACCAGGGCCTTGGTGACCTGATCGAGGATCACCACCACGATGGCCACGGCCAGCTCAAGGCGTCGTGAGGCCAGCATTACCTGGAACTTCCAGCCGTCGCTGAGGCTGCGAGATCGGAGCAGCCTGCAAGGTGTTGCGTCTGGAACGCCATTAGAGGCTCACCGGTTCGGCCAACGCTTCGACACAGCGCGAGCACAGGCCTGTCCGCTCGGCGTCCTGGCTGACTTCGGGGACGTAGCGCCAGCAGCGTTCGCACTTAATGCCGTCGGCCTTCTCGACAAGAACCTGAAGGCCGGCGTCCGGCTTGAGGCTTGCGGCTTGGGGCTTGACCGTGACGTGCGAGACGCCAAAGAGAGCCGGCAAAAAATCGGAATAGTCGCTCAGTAAAGCGCCGGTAGGACCATCAGCGGCAATCGTTGCCTGCGCTGAAAGGTTCGCGCCGATCGTCTTGTCCTTGCGCTTCTCTTCGAGCTGCAGGTTGACCTGGTCACGCACCGCGGCGAGCGCCGCCCAGCGCTCAATCAGCGCCGCGTCGTGCCATTGCGCCAGCTCCGCCGGGAACAACGCCATGTGCACCGACGCTTCGCGATCGCCCGGCAACATCCGCCACAGCTCGTCCATCGTCACCGACAAGATCGGCGCGAGCAGCCGCGCCAGGCCGTCGACGATGATGTACATCGCCGTCTGGCCCGAGCGGCGGGCTTCTGACTTGGGGCCGAACGTGTACATCCGATCCTTGGTCACGTCGATGTAGAACGCGCTCAGGTCCACGGTGATCAACTGGCTGACCACCTGAAAAATGCCCGGATAGTCGTAGTCGTCGTAGGCCTTGATGATGCGTTCGGCGGCGTCGGCATACTTCGCCAGCGCCCAACGATCAATCTCCTGCATGCGCGCCTTTGGCACGCTGTCGTCTTTGGGATCAAAGTCGTACAAGTTCGCCACCAGCACGCGGATGACGTTGCGGATTTTTCGGTAGGCCTCTACCGTCCGCGCGAGCACTTCTTTACCGACCTTGATGTCTTCGCGGTAGTCGACCATCGACGCCCACAGCCGCAGAATCTCCGCACCGCTCTGCTTGATGATGTCCTGCGGCGCCACGGTGTTGCCGAGCGACTTCGACATCTTGCGGCCCTGGTCGTCCATCACGAAGCCGTGCGTCAGCACCTGGTTGAACGGTGCGCGGCCGCGCGTGCCAATGCCGACCAGCAGCGAGCTGTGGAACCAGCCGCGATGCTGGTCGCTGCCTTCCAGGTAGATGTCGGCCGGCCAGTGATGGTCAGCGCGGAACGGCAGCACCGCCTCGTGGCTGGAGCCCGAGTCGAACCAGACGTCGAGAATGTTGCTTTCGCGTTCGAACTCCTGGCCGCCACACTCGGTGCAGGTCATGCCCTCGGGCACGAACTCTTCGAGCGGCCGCTCGTACCACGCATCGGCGCCATAGACGTCGAAGACGCCCGCCGCCTTGTCGACCAGGGCTGTGGTGAGCACGGCGTGGCCGCACTTGACGCAATCCATGGCCGGGATCGGCACGCCCCACACGCGCTGGCGCGAGATACACCAGTCGGGACGGTTGGCGATCATGCCTTCGATGCGGGCCTGGCCCCACGACGGGATCCAGCGGGTGTCGTTGATGGCCTTCAGCGCCCGCTCGCGCAGGTGCTTCGCGTCCATGGCGATGAACCACTGCGCGGTGGCGAGAAAGATCACCGGGTTGTGGCAGCGCCAGCAGTGCGGATAGGAGTGTTCGAAGTCGGAGCGCGCCCACAGCAGGCCGCGTTCCTTGAGCGCCGCTTCGACCTTCGGATTCGCGTCCCACACCTTGAGGCCGGCGAACAACTCGACCGACTCGTTGTAGTGGCCGCCCGGGTCGAGCGGGGCGTAGATCTCGAGGCCGTATTTGACGCCCGTGTGATAGTCGTCCGCGCCATGACCCGGAGCCGTGTGCACCGCGCCGGTGCCGGCTTCGAGCGTGACGTAGTCGCCCAGCACGCCCAGCGAGTCACGCGCGTAGAGCGGGTGACGGAACACCAGCCGCTCCATCACCTTGCCTTCGAACGTGGCGAGCAGCGTCGTGAACGCGCGGCCGGTCTTCTGGCTGACGGTCTCCGCGAGGTCCTTCGCGATGATCACGACCTTGCCATCCTTGTCCGCCGAAGCCTCGGCAGAGGCGGAGACGTCGTACGCGCCGTACTCGAAGTCGGGATGGAAGGCGATGCCGAGGTTCGAGGGGATGGTCCAGGGCGTGGTCGTCCAGATCAACACTGACACCTGGGACGACAAACCTAAAGGTTGGTCGCCACCCGCAAGGGCCGGCACCCGTTGCAGAAACTCGGCGACGCCGGCCTCGCTCAGCGGGAACTCGACGTAGATCGACGGCGAGGTGTGCGGCTCGTACTCGACTTCGGCTTCGGCCAGCGCGGTGCGGCAGTGCGTGCACCAGTGCACCGGCTTCTTGCCCTTGTAGACCATGTCCTGCTCGACGAACTTGCCGAGCGCGCGGACGATGGCCGCCTGGTAGGAGTGGTTCATCGTCTTGTAGGGCTCGGCCCACTCGCCGATCACGCCGAGTCGCTTGAACTCAGTGCGCTGGATGTCGAGGTACTTGGCGGCATAGGCCTGGCACTCGCGGCGGAAGTCAGCCGTGCTCATCTGCCGCTTCTTGGGCCCCAGCTCGCGGTCGACGCGCAGTTCGATCGGCAGGCCGTGGCAATCCCAACCCGGGATGTAGGGCGCGTCGAAGCCCATCATGTTGTGGGACTTGACGACCAGGTCCTTGAGGATCTTGTTGAGCGCGTGGCCGATGTGGATGTTGCCGTTGGCGTACGGCGGTCCATCGTGCAGCAGGAACTTCTTGGCGCCCTTGCGCGCCTTGCGAATCTGTCCGTACAGGTCCATCTCGTCCCAGCGGGCGACGGTCTCGGGTTCGGTCGTCTGCAGGTTCGCCTTCATCGAGAAGGACGTCCGCGGCAGGTTACAGGTCTCTTTCCAGTCGGCCATGGCTGTCTTCCTATTGTACGCTGACGGGGTGGTGCATCCCTGACCGGGCGGCACCACTTGACGGGATGGAGCGCCATGACGGGGAAGAACGAGTGCCGACAGTAAGCGAGACGATGCTGGACAACGGGCTGAAGGTCCTTGTTCAGGAGGTCCATACCGCTCCGCTGGCGTCGGTGTGGTGCTGGTATCGGGTCGGCTCGAAGGACGAGACCCCCGGCGTGACCGGGGTGTCCCACTGGGTCGAGCACATGAACTTCAAGGGCACCCGGAACATTCCCCGGGACCAGGTGAAGGGCATCATCGAGAAGTTCGGGGGCAGCTGGAATGGCTACACCTGGATTGACCAGACGACTTACCTGGAGACGGCGTCGAAGGACGCCCTCGATCGCATGTTGTTCATTGAGGCCGAGCGCATGGACGCCTGTCTCTACGACCCTGCGGACTGCGAGTCCGAGCGAACGGTCATTATCTCGGAGCTGCAGGGCGGCGAGAACGACCCCGAGCAGTTGCTTGATACCGAGGTGACGGCGGCGGCGTTCAAGGTCCACCCGTACCATCACCCCACCATCGGCTGGTTGTCGGACTTGCAGACGATGAGCCGCGAAGATCTGTACGGCCACTATCGCCGCTACTACGTTCCATCCAACGCCACCATCGTCGTGGTGGGCGATGTCGATAGCGACGATGTGGTGAAGCGGGTCGCCGCGCACTTCGGCAGCATTCCCTCAGGATCGCGGCCCGCGCGTGTGCGGCAAGTGGAGCCCGAGCAGCAGGCCGAGCGGCGGGTGGTGCTGCGCAAGGAAGGCACGACGGCCTACTGGAAGGCGGCGTTTCATGCCCCGGCGTTCACCGATGACGCGTTCTTCCCGTTGCTGGTAGCCGATGCGGTGCTCAACGGCGCGGCCGGCCTCAATATCTGGTCGGGCGGCGGCGTGTCGCGTCCGCAACGCAGCGCGCGTCTCTATCGTGCGCTGGTCGATGGCGGCCTTGCCTCGAGCGTGAGTGGCGCCCTGATGCCGACCGAGCATCCCTACCTGTATTCGCTCAGCGTCAGCGTGGCCGAAGGCCGCTCGCTGGCGGCAGTGGAAGAGGTCGTGCTCAAGGAGGTGGAGCGGTTGCAGCGTGATGGCATCACGCCGGCCGAGTTCACCAAGGTCAACGCCCAGTTGCGCGCGCGGTTCGTCTACGACGGCGACAGCGTTACCGACATCGCGCATCAACTCGGCTACTTCGAAACGATTGGTTCGTGGCGGAACTACCACGATCTTCGCACCCGTCTCGACGCCGTGGCGCCGGAAGCGGTGCACGCAGCTGCGGTCAAGTACCTGACGCCCGCCAACCGCACGATCGGATGGTTTGAACCGGTAGTCGGGATCGGGGATCCGGGATCCGGGATCCGGGCGACAGGGCCAGCCAGGTGACGGCCAACGGGCTCAACCCGACTCGTCGCGTGCTCGACAACGGTGTGACCGTGATCGCGAAAGCGAATCACACCACGCCGGCCGTCAGCCTGCTGATTGGCGTGCGCACCGGCGCCTATGCCGACCCGATCGATCGCGAAGGTACGGCGGCGCTGTGCGCGCGAGTGCTCGACCGCGGCACGGTGACGCGCCCGGCCGACGTGATTGCCGACGACCTGGATGGTCGTGGCGCCTCGCTGTCAGTGGTCACCGGCCGTCACCAGATGGCCATCAGCGCCACCTGCCTGTCAGACGACTTCGGCGCCGTGCTGGCGCTGGCCGCAGACGTCGCCCGGCATCCAGCGTTTGACGACGCCGAAGTGAACACGCGGCGAGCGGATCTGATCTCCTCGATTCGCCAGGACGAAGACAACCCCGCGCCGATGGCCGTGGATGCGTTCGCTCGCGCTCTGTATGGATCGCATCCCTACGCCCGCAAGGTGCGCGGCAGCGTCGCCAGCGTTGAGAGCATCCGGCGCCAGGACCTCGTGCGCTTCTACCAGAAGGGCTTCCAGCCCCAAGCCATCACCGTCGTCGTCGTGGGCGATCTCGCCGAGGACGCGGCGACCGCCGCCATTGCCAAGGCGATGGGCGACTGGTCAACTGGTGGGGACAAACCTCCACGTGGCGACAAACCTCCACGTGGCGACAAACCTCCACGTGGCGACAAACCTCCACGTGGCGACAAACCTCCACGTGGCGACAAACCTTCAGGTTTGTCGGTTGGGGGTGAAACAGCACCTGTCCCCGACGCCGTCGCCCCGGCTGAACGTCAACTGGTGACCGTGCCGATGATGAACAAGGCCCAGGCCGACCTGGCGTACGGCTTTGTCGGCATCCGCCGCGCGCATCCTGACTACACCGCATTCTCGGTCATGAACAACGCGCTCGGCCAGTACGCCATCGGCGGGCGCCTCGGCGACAGCATCCGCGAGCGGCAGGGCATGGCCTACTACGTGTTCAGTTCGCTCGACGCGAGCCTGGGCGAGGGGCCGTTCACGATTCGCGCCGGCGTCTCGGCCGACAACGTCGAGCGCGCCATCGCCTCGATCGATGCCGAGTTGACCGCGGTGCTGCAGTCAGGATTCACGCCCCAGGAGATCGACGAGTCGAAGAGCTACCTGGTGGGATCGCTGCCGCGGCAGCTTGAAACCAACGCCGCCATCGCCTCGTTTCTCCTCAACGTCGACTTCTTCGACCTGGGCCTGGACTACGATGCGCGGCTGCCGGGCTTGATTCAGTCGGTCACGCTCGATGCGGCCACTGACGCCGCGCGCCGGTTGCTGGCTCCGTCGCGGGCCACCATCGCCGTGGCCGGGCCGTGGCCGGCAAAGCCGTGACGCCTGTCCGCGCGGTTTTTTTCGACGTCGACTTCACGCTCATCTATCCCGGGCCGACGTTCCAGGCCGAGGGCTATCGCCGCGCCTGCCTCGCCATGGACGTCGAAGTCGATCCGGCGCGCTTCGATCACGCCACTGCCGCTTCGTCGTTCATCCTCGACGAAGTCGAAGAGCAGATCTATAACCACGATCTGTTCGTGCACTACACCGCTTCGATCATCGAACAGATGGGCGGCCGCGGCCCCAACGTCGTCCAAGTGGCACGGCAGATGTACGACCAGTGGGCCGTGAACCATCACTTCGAGATCTACGACGATGCGGCGCCGGTGTTGAGGGGGCTGCAGGAACGAGGCTTGAAGGTGGGAGTGATTTCGAACTCGCACCGGAGCCTGGATGCTTTTCGCGATCACTTCTCGCTGACCGGCTTGATCCATGTCTCGGTGTCGTCTTCGGAACACGGCTACATGAAGCCGCACCGCAGCATCTTCGACGCGGCGCTCGAACGCGCCGGTGTCACGGCGGCCGAATCAATGATGGTCGGCGACAGCCTGAAGCACGATGTCGAAGGCGCGCTCAAGGCCGGGATGCGGGCCGTACTGTTGCGTCGCTCTGGCGAGGTGCCGGTGGGATTGCCGGCTGCAGTGCCCGTGATCGCGACTTTGGCAGAGCTAGACGCGCTTCTGTAGATCTGCCATTGGTGACCGCCGCGGCCTAAGCCTGGGGTCGAAAGCGCGATAGACTTCACCCATGCCTCCTGAGTCGAGGGGGCGATCCGGGGATCGGCGGTAGTGACAACTCGATGTCGAGTGGGCATCGGAGAGTCATGAGGAGGTATCGAGCCATGGGATCACGACTTTCAGCCGCCCTGTTTTGTTGTTCGCTTGCGGTGTGGGCGACCGGCTGTGCCCAGCCGCCGACCGAGCGGGTCACCGCCGCGAAAAAAGGGCTCGAGGCCGTAGCCGCCGACGCCACGGCATATGCACCCGCGGCGTACAAGGCCGCGCAGGACGCGGCCGCCCAGCTGGACGCCGAACTGGCGCAGCAGGCGAAAGGCTACTTCCCGTCCTACGATCGGACCGGGCAGCTGACCGCCGCGCTCGAAGAGGCGGTCGCGAAAATCCCGGCGGCTGTGGACGCCGGTAAGGGGCGGCTGCGCACCGAGACCACCCAGATGATTGCCGACACCAGGACCGCCCTGGCTGGCGCCCAGACGTCGATGGAAGCCATGAACGCCCGGCAACTGCCCGCGGACCAGCGATCGGCGTGGCAAACCGAATCGGCGCGCGTCGACACGTCGCTGGCCGAAGTGGACAAACTGCTGGCCGCCGGTCAGCTGGCCGAGGCGAAGCGCCAGGCCGAAGTCGCCCAGAAGGCCGCCGCGCAGGTCACGACCGCGCCGGGCCAAGCAACGGCACCCAGGTCGAACTGCTGAAGGGCGGCGACTACATTCGCGTGTGGACCAATCGCGGCGGCATGAACTACCTGATCCACCTTCCGTCGCAGGCGCGCTAGTTTCGGCAGTGTGATTGGCCCGGCACCCCCACCGGGTCAACTGCCTACCTTGTGCCACCGGCACAGCGCGTGTGGTCTTAAAACCGAATCGTGCGTACGATCTTCGCGGCCGCGCGCCGGTCCAGCGGCTTGAACCCGACCATCGGCTGGTCGAGCCAGTTCTGCGTCCAGATGAAGAAGATGTCGTTGCCCGGCTTCTGAATCCACCGGAAGCGCACCTGCCAGCCCACCGAGCCGCTCTCCGAGTCGTACTGCACGTTGTTCGACAATGAGATCCACGGACTGAATTGCGTGCGCGCGTCGATTCGGTAGAGGCGCGTCGTGAACGACCCCGCCAGCAGGTCAACATTGTTGAACTCGCTGGCCACCTGGATGTTCACGCCCGGCCGCGGTCGAACGTTCAACTCCAGCGTGAGCTCGCGCCGATCGCCGTCCCAGAAGGGCCCCAGCGAGTACTCGACGTTGCCGGAGATCTTCCGGCGCGATGACGCCCGGTAGCCCATCTGATACCGCGTCCACTGATAACGGCGCCCCGCCGGCAGGATGACGCCGTCGCTGATCTCGAAATTCTCCCGCAGATCCTCGGTCTGGTTGAAGACCTCCACCTGCAGGCGGTCGCCGGAGTGGAACTCCACTTCGAGCGGGTTGAGCCGGACCATGCGGTCTACCAGCTGATTATCGAGGTCGAGGTTGACCTCGCCGCCCGCCGAGAACTGGAAGCCGCGGATGAACGGATGGCTGCTCAGGCGCGGATTCCAGCTCGCGTATGGCCCCCACCGCCGGTAGTTGCGGCGCGGCGTGAAGCCGACCGCCGCGTTGTACGCCGCCTGGAACTCACGAAAGTCGAGCGACGTGCGCCACGGGTCCTTCCCGATGCTGGCGCGGGCGCCGTAGGCGTTGGTGCCGCCCTCGGCCGGCCTGGTGCCGGCGTCGTCGAGGAACTCGGGCTTCGTCGTGTGCATGAACCACACGTTCGAATCGAAGGTCTTGTTGCCGAACAACGTCGGCGTCGCCAGCGTCAGGTCGGCGCCGGCGCTGTGCCGGGCGTCGACGATGGAGTCGCGGGTGCCGCGGCGCGTGTACAGGAGCCCGGCGCTTGATTGGCTGCCGAACCGCCGCTGTACGCGGGCCACTGTGAAGTCCTCGGCCCTCAACCGCGTGGGCACCTCGTCGATCACGGCGGTTTCGTCACGCGTGCTCATCTGCAGGAACGCGACGTCCTGGCTGCCGACCTGGCCGACGAGCTTGGCGCCATACAGGATCGGCTGTGATTCTCCCTGGTTGAGGCCGATCCGGCGGCTGAAGAACGGCGTCACGCCCCCGGATCCGAAGTCGAAATAATTGGCGCCGTCGAGGAAGAACTCGCGCTTCTCAGGAAAAAAGAGCGGGAAGCGGGTGAGATTCGTCCGCCGCTGATCGACTTCCGTCTCGGCGAAGTCGGTGTTGATCGTGAAGTTGGCCTTGAGGGCCGGCGTGACGTTGTAGAACGCGTCCAGCCCGGCGTCGACATTTCCGGTGGTGGCGGGCTCGCCGAACCCGGGCGCGTTGCCACCCGCGCCGACGAGAAAAGGCTTCAGGTCCAGGCCGATGCCCTGCGTGATGTTCGAGATGCCCGTGATCTGGCCGGCGTTGGACATGCGCGTCAGACCCTCGTCGCGCAGCCATCCCGTCCACAGGCTCTCTTCGTTCTTGCGCTTCACGGTGCGCTGGAAATTGGCGCCCCATTCGCTGGTGTTGGGATCGAAGTTCAGGGTCTTGAAGGGGATCTCAATCTCCGCCGTCCACCCGAGGCTCGTCCGGCGGACGCGGGCGATCCAGATGCCGTCCCACGACTTGTTCATCCCGCCGCCAAAGCCCCCGCCGCCTCCGCCCCGACCCCCGCCACCTCCGCCGCCTGTTGGACCGGTGATGAGGCCGTCCCCCATCGCGCCCGAGGGGTTGATCTCGAAGAAGTACCCCGTGCGCCCGTTCTTGAACGGATCGATCGAAAACAGGAACCGATCGTCGGACCCGAACGGTTCGTCGCGCTGCATCTGGTTGCCCAGCAGCTTGTCGGGCTCCGAGTCGAAGCAGGCCACGCCCAGGACCAGGCGGTTCTTGTCGACAATGACCCGCACCTCCGTGCGTTCGGTCGCCGGCGAGCCGTTGTCAGGGTCGCGCTGCCGGAAATCGGTGGCAGGCACCGCCTTTTCCCATGCCGACTCGTCCGGCGCCCCGTCGATGACGAGGGACTCGCCCTCGCCGAGGCGATAGACCTCGACGACCGGCCGCGGGGTCTGGGCCGCCGCGACCCATGGGCCGCAGAGACACACCGATACCGTGAACATCAGACGAAGTTCGCGAATTCTCATCATTTGAAACTTAGCTCGTCATATCCAATCGCGGGACCAGCTTTCTATTTGATACGTGCCTGCCTTCGCTGGCGTTTATCGGGGCCGCGCAGCTGGTTGATCGGTATTTCCTTGGCCACTGGCAATCAGCTCTGGCGGGCACCGGCCAGCGTGCCTATGGACAACCTGGTGTTGGGCGACGGTCAGGCGTTTTGTGCTGCTCAAAGCACTCGATGCGGATCGCCGTGGCCTGCGCATCCTGTCTGCCGTCGATGTCCAGACCATCCAGCAACGCTGGCAGGTGACTTTCAAGACCGAGACGGTAACCGCACCGATGTTTCTGGGCGGCATGGTCTACATCGGCGGGGGACCGCATGTCGCGCGTCACGCTGGCGGTGGCCGGCAAGGTGCTCTACTTCCAGGAACAGCCTGAGCCCACCGCTTCGGGCGAGGTGGGCGGGCCCTATGTGCTGCGTGCGATGGACCTGTCGTCACGTGAGATCCTGTGGTCCTACTCACGGGCGTCGCGCGAGAACTGGGCATTCGGCGAGCTCACGCCCATCGACGGCGGATTGTGGGTCACGCACTTCGCGACGCTGCTGAAACTGAAGTAGCTGATGCGGAGGATGATCACGCGATAAAGCTCCCACGCGCCGAGCGGCCCATGGAGTCGAGCTACTTGGCTTCCCACCTTCGCCGCCGAAGTTCCTGTTCGAGCACTGCCGGATCAGGAGGAAGAGACGGGCTGTCCATGGCGCCTATTATGTCGCACGGAATTGTGGGACCTGCGTTGATGTGCTCGGTGGCTGGGTCATGGGCGCTGCTCTGGTGAAGTTCCGCTCAGCCCAGCGGCTTACCTAACTCTGCCAGCGTAATTCCTGCCGCAAGACCGGCGTAGTAGTGCGCCAGTTCGCTGACATTCACGATCTTCGCGTGCGCGGTCTCAATGGCATCGCGCTGATGGACGCTGTCGATGCGGCTGACGGCGACGCTGAACTGCTTCTCCGCGGTCGCGCGATCCAGGTGACGGGTCGCGATGTCATCAATGTTTTGGCAGAGATCGTCGCCGAGGGCGAGAACACCGCGAGCCGGCAGGGCCAGCATGAACAACCGGGCCAGCGCTTGAAGCGCGGCGGCGTGATTGGGGTCCGCCAGGCGCGCATCGTTCGCGGCCGCGCGAATCACGTGGGCCAGCAGCGGCGGCAACACTATTGAGCTCGTGGGCGACTTGGCGGGACGAGACGTTCGAGGCATGGAGCGCTCCTGATCACGAAGAGGGCGTTGCGAACTGACTCCAAGTTATTCAGTGGCGACGGCGAAGTCAAAGCGAAAGACGTGCCAACTCAACGGCCCGCACAATTCACCAACCAATCGATCCACTCGCGAGTGTTTTCACTCCACGTCTGACTGATCCTCTGCGGAGGAATGTCGAGTTTCATCAGCGTGCCCGCGCGCGCGCCACCCAGTGCACATGCCAACCGCTCGGCCAGCCGCAATTGCTGCTGCTGCTTCGCTGCAGTTGGCGGATTGGCGTACAGCTCAGGCGTCACGAAGTCGATTGCCTCTCGCACCAGCCCCTGTGCGTTACTCGACAGGTCGGGCCGATGCACATCCAGCCATCGCTCGAGGTGTTGCTTCATGGCGGCGGCACGGATCTCTGGTGTCGATGAAAGATCCTGTTGCGTGGCCGAGAGGGCGGGCGCCTCGAACACAACACACGTCGTCGCCACCGCAAGCATCACAAGGAACCGAGTCATCTGACCTCCTTCGCCGCTCTTGCTTCAACGCCGCTCAACTTACCTTGGCACGTCCGCCAGCGACAAGTCCCTGATTGTGGATCTGCCTTCGCTCACCGAGAGTGTGCTCGCCACGGCGCGAAGCGACTCGAGCAGGGCCGGCCGTGGTGGCCAGTCGCGAACGGCGGTGTCGTCCACGGCAGCGACCAGGTAGTCGCCCGAGGGCAGCGCACGAGTGCGGTAGCGGCCGTCAGCATCCACGCGCGTCCAGTGAATCGCGCGCTCGTCCTGGAACCAACGGCGCGCATCCGCAGCAAAGACCAACACCCGCGCGCCTGCGGCCGGCACGCGATCAGCATCGCGAACGATTCCCGTCATGATGGCTCCGCGCCTGGTGAGGACCACCCTGATCGGCGGGAGGTCCTCTCGACCGAAGTCGATCGGGCGATCAACGAAGTCGTCGGCGCCGGCATCGATGCGGCGCACCATCCACCCATCCGGTGGCTCAAGGAGACGCAGGAACTGCGGGCCCCAGATGTTGGTCATCTCCAGGCTCCAGTCGTCGAGGACCTTCGCGCGAGCGCCGCGCGCCAGTGGAGAGAGGGTGCGCGTCGCGGCCTGTAGCGTTACCATCAACCGCCGTGGAGGGAAGTCCGGCGCCTCATCTTCGAACACGATCCTGCCGCGCGCCTGCGTCGCCTCCTGCAACCGCAACGTCGCAGTGGTCGTCGCGCCAGACACCGTCAACGTTGCGACCCCAAACTCCGAGGGCATCGTCGGTGGGGGCAGGTTCTGCAGCAGATAGGTCCCGGGTGGAACCGTCGTGAACGAAAAGCGGCCAGTGCTGTCGCTGCTGGCGCGCGGCAGCACGCTGCTGGTTGGGCCGGCCTCAGGTAGCAGCACGAGTTCGACGCCGGCGCGAACCGCACCGCGCGCGTCGAGCACCGTGCCGGTGATCGCGGCGGTCGTGACCGGCCGGACCACGAGATCGCTGAGTGCTGACTCGCGATCGGCGACGACCGTGGTCAACACGGCCTCGGCGACGGCTGACACGCCGGGAAAGTAGGTGAGTGTGTGGCCTGGCAGCGGACCGGCCGGTGGATCACCGAACGGTCCCGGAATGGCCACGACGTAGTACTCCCCGGGATCGAGCCCGAACAACCGGAAGTAGCCGCGATCGTCGGTGATCCGCGGCCGTGCCGCCGTTTGACGGAGCAACTCGCGACCGCCGCGAAACTCCGAAACCAGCGCATGGACGGGGACACCCTCGACCGGAATGCCCTCGCCATCCACCACACGGCCAGTGATCACGCCGCCGCGCGCGAGCGACATCCGCACGCCGGTCCGCTGCTCGTTTGCCTGCAGCTCGGTGGCGGTGGGGCCGCGACTGGCACTATCCCTTCGCCAGGTGTCTTGCACATATCCCGCTGCCCGCGCGCTGATGACGTAGCGCCCCGGCGCGAGGTGCGCGACCACAAATTGGCCGCTGACATCGGTGGTGGCCGATCGGCGAACCTCGCCGTCGATGGATTCAACGCTGATGGCCGCGAATCTGAGGGGACCGCCGTCATGCGCACGAAGCACCCTCCCGCTGATACTGGCCGCGGTCGCCGTTGGTTGTGGTGATGACGATTGCTCCCAATCCGCGCGCCCGGCACTAGACATGGCCGCGACTGCGAGTATTGCCAAGAGCGCCGGCCGGCTCATCGCATCACCGTCAAAGCGATGAGCGGCGAATCGCCCGCGCCAATGTTCAGGGTCACCGCCATCGGCGTCAGGGTCTCGAGAAATGCCGGGTCGTGCAACCGATCGGACCATTCGCTCTTGATCGCGGCGGCAAAGTACTCGCCTGGTCTCACGGCCACGATGCGAAAGCGCCCGTTCTGGTCGGTGGTCGCTTGCAGGATCGCACGTGTTCCCACCGTCCACCTCGTGCGATCAGTACTCCAGATCACTGCCGTCGCGCCGCTGGTTGCAACCGTGCCGGTCACGGTACCCAGGCGGTCGCTGATGACGATGCGCACGTTGACGGCGTCGCCGGACAAAAACGCGACCTCTCGATCGACGAGATTGCGGCCGTCCCGTGTGATCGAAAGGACGGCCCATCCAGGCGGCAGGCCGCTGGCGCGAATGATTCGCCGGCCCGGTAGTACCGCCGTTGAAAAGCGGCCATCGCCGCGGACGGTCCCGGCGAACGGATCCGCCGCATCTGGCGCAGGCATGAAACGCAGTTCCTCGCCGTCGGCGGCCTCACCGGACACAGTAAGGCGACCCGGCGGTTGTGGCGAGGCGCCCTTCGCGACGACGACCTGGCCGGACAGGCGGGCCGGCAAGCCGGTGGTCAAAATGACGGACAATTCGGCGCCATCACCAGCGATCGCTACCGGTTGCGCGGCGTACGATACCGTCGGGCCGCTTCGTCCGGCGACCGCGAGGATGACGTAGTCGCCTGGCGGCATTTGTGGCGAGACGAAAGATCCGCGCGCGCCCGTGGAGAACCCGCCGAATGCCCCGATCCGGCCGCTGCCTGCTTCCGTGATCGACACGCTGACATCTGGCGGGGCCTCACCGCTCGCGTCAACCACGCGAATCACCAGTCTTGAGAGGCGGCCCGATCGCGCTCGAAAGTTGATGCTGTCAAGTTCCGCGGCGGCGGGCACGGCGATGGGTTCGGCCTGGGATGGCGCGAGCGCGCCTGGATAGAAGGTCGCGGCGGGCGCGTTCTCGGCACGTCCTGACGCGAGATCGGCAACGGACGGCCGCGCGGCCACCAGGTAACGGCCGGTTCGCAGGCCCCAGAACCGGTAGTACCCCCGGTCGTCGGTGACGGCCGTCTGCATCGCCTTCAAGCGCATCACTCGCAATCCTGGCTTGGGCGCTGGGATCAGCTCCACCGCCAGGTTGGCGATTGGCTCGCCTTCGTCATCACTGATGAATCCGGCGAGGACCGCGCCGCGATGAAGGCGGAACGATGTCTCGACGTCCATCTCCTCCGCATCCAAGGTCAGCGACTCTCGCCACCGGCCTGATGCTGTGACATACCCGCGCGCCGCGGCCGACAGCTCGTAACGACCAGGCGCCAGCCCGTCACGACGGAATCGGCCGTCACCATCGGTCACCAACGCGTCCGATGCGGACGTCATTCCGGGGCCGGCGATCGCGATCCGCGCGCCGGCGATTGGTGCACCGCTGTCGGCGTCGGTGACGCGTCCGGAAATCGATCCGAGCAGCGCCGCGCAGGTCACGACCGCCAGTAGTGTCACGGGCGTTCCCCCTGGGCTCGGCTGGTGAGCCATTTCAGCGAGGCGTCGCGACAAGCAATGCGCTCGCTGGTACCTGAGGCGCGCACGCGCGCATCAGGACGATCCAACCATTGGTGATAGGGCACCCACAAGGCGCCGTTCGATGGATCGCAGTCCGCCGCGGCCGTCGCAAGGCACACATCGATGGCATAGACGGGATGCACCTCCCACCGGGTCAGGCGGGGCGCGTGCGCCCCGGCCGCGGTCACCGGACCCGACACCGGCCGCTGGCAGGCTTCGACCGAGTCGTCATAGAACAACTGCCCGGTGATTCGCACCGGGCTCTCGGGTGTCTTGATGTCGATGTCGTCCCACCAGATCGGGCGATAGTGGGTCACCAGTTTCGCGACGACGGTGTTGCAATCGGGGGCATCACGCGGCGCCGTGACCGGCGACAGGTTCAGCTGAATCTCGCTGACCTGCGGTCCGCCCATGAAATGGCACGTCACCGCCGAGGCCGCGGGCTCCCCTGACACCGGCTCCTGGCATCCGAGGAGGTGCGCCTTGCTGATGATGCCGACGGTGCGGACCACGGTGCCCTCGCCCACGTCCGCTCGACCGGGCAGGACGGCGACTTGCGCGAGGCTCTTGCGGCTACTGACCAGCTGCGAGCGCGATGGCGAGGGCCAGAGGTCAAACTCCTTCAGCGCGATCGGCACCGGTGCCGAGGAGATCGCGCACAGGTTGTTCTGTGCATCCAGGCGTAGCCGATCGGCGAGCGGCGGCGGTGTCGTTCCCGCCCTTCGTCCTGCGTTGTCGCAGAAATACAACGCGTCTCGTGCCGGCGCGTAGGCGGCGTAGGGCAGCACGCACCCGGCGCGGAGGGCGAACCTCGGCTCGGACTGCCCGGCGAGCGACAGCAACACCGTGGCGAGGACCACGCTTCTCACCGCCGTGCTGCTCCTTGCAGCTCGTCGAAGATCGCTGCGAACACGTCAGGGGGATAGGTGCCCTTGACGCGCCGGCGCACGCGCATCTCGCCTGCTCCGGTCAGCTCGCCAATCAGGAACGTCGGTGTCGAGGTAATCGCGAGCCGCGCCGCCTCGGCTCGATCGCTGTCGACCTTGGCGGCGGTCTCACCATCGAGGCACGCCGCGAAGCGCCGCGGGTTGAGGCCGATGCCCTTCGCATGCTGCAGCAGGTCAGCGGGCCCCAGTGTCACCTGGTTGGCAAACAGCCGGTCGTACATGTCCCAGAAGCGGTCTTGCCGCCCCGCGCACTCCGCGGCTTCGGCCGCCTTCTGGGCATGGGGATGAATCCGGTCCAGCGGCATGTTGCGGAACGCGTACTTGATCCGTCCCGTATCGACGTAGTCGTGCTCGATGTGCGCGTGCGTACCGGTCGCGTAGCGCGCGCAGTAGGGACATTGAAAATCAGAAAACTCGATCATCGCCAGCCTGGCCGACTCGTGACCTTTGACCGTCGGGCCCAACGACGCCAGCAGCAACTCCGCCACCGGCTGCTGATCGACCACCACCGATCCGGCCGACAGCGGGTCGGCCTCCAGTCTTCCCCCCGGCCACCACACCAGGGCGACACCCGCCACGACGGCAACCGAGGCCGCGACCATCGCGGTTGAAGCCAGTCGATCCAGGGCGCGCCAGCCCGCATCGGCATCGAACGGCAGTCGTGTTCGCCAACTCATGACTCCTCCTCTCGCTCGAAGACGAGGCTGGATCGCGACCGCGACCCAGCCTGCCAGGCAAACTCAGACCGCCGGTTGACAGCACTCGCACGACGGGTCGCAGTAGTTGCCGCCGCTGTAGTCGCAGCAGCCACCGTTCTCGCCGCCGCCACCACCGCCACCGCCACTGCCTCCGCCGCCACCGACCGAGACGTAACCGCACATCCCGTCGCATGGGCGATCGTCGTAGAGGCCGCACGGTCCGTTGTATGAACCGATCGGTTCGCACACCGTGGACCCCGCGTGCGGGGCGCAGAACTTGTGAAAGCCGGAACGGGCGGCGCAGTCGTACTGGCCGCTTTCATCGACCCAACAGTTGCAGTCATCCGCTGCGGCCACCGTCGCCGGCTGTAGGAGCCGCTCTTTCGCAAACAGCGGCGCCAGGCGCGCCAGCGTTGCAAACGGCGTGTCGAGCAGATCCTGGCCCGTCGTCACCCGGCGCCAGGCGCCGGACTTGAGCAGCCGGAAATCGGCGCCCAGCACGACCTCTGCCTCTTCGATCAGGAAGCGCATTCGTGGCAGGCGATCGGTGCCGGGTACGAAATCCTGCGGTCGCATGGCCGCACCGACCCGTCCCAGCACGTCGCGCTTGAGCGGAGTGAGCCGCCCGGACTGCGCCGACTCGGCGAGAAACTCCCGCCAGATCGCCAGCTTCTTGGCGGCCGGCATCGCCTCATAGATCGCGTCCTGGTAAGTGGCGGGATAGCGATTGAGCGCCGCGAGGTTCAGATCAAGACCGGTCGCGTGGGCAGAGGCCCACGCACTGGCCTCGAGCCGCGCGGAGTTGCTGCGTGGCATGACCTGCCAGACGGAGATCGCGCACGTGATCATCGCGATCGCCCCTGACAGCCTGACGAACCGCCGTAACGGAGTCTTCATAGGCTTCATCCTCCAGTGCCGCGGCGTGCGATCACTTGTCGATCACGACGCGCGTCCTGCCGACCATGGTGGGGTCGGCATCACCCGTCGTCAATCGGCCGGATCAGGCATTTGTTGGCCCAGACGCTCATCGTCTTCGTCCGGCATGACTCGAGCGATCTGTTTGGCGCGAAACTCCGATGGCGTCATGCCGTAGCGATCGTGAAAGTCACGGCAGAAGTGGCTGGCGTCGGCGATGCCGACACGCGCGCGGACTTCCTTGATGCGAATGCCGGGATCCTCGAGTAGCCGGGCGGCGGCTTGCAGGCGCACGTTGCACAATAGGTGGCGGGGCGTGGCGCCCACGCCTTCGGCGACAAGGCGCCGCAACTGTCCGTCCGACACGCCCAGCACGGCGGCCATTTCGGCCACCGTCCACTCGTGCGGCAGGTCGGCTTCAATCGCGCGCACCACGGCCGACACCCGCATAGCCGTGTCCAATCTCCGCGTGGCAGACATCACACAACCCCTTTGATGGTCGTGGGTGACGCAATATCGTTTGACAGGTATAAGATATCACCGCAAAGCCATGAATCAAGCCAGCTCACGCGAAGGCGTGCAGGTGTATCGCAACTTATTCGGGACTAGGTAGTTGTTGAAACGTTGCCATCTCCGTATTGTTCTAGCGATAGCAAAAGAAAAGGGCCGTCTCCCTTCGGAAACGGCCCTTGATGGCGGTCGCGCTGTCGGTCTATTTTTGGGTCGGCTTGGCCTTGAACAGCTTTTGCAGGGCCGTGGCCGGGTCTTCGGTGATGACCAGGCGCTTTTCCTTGGGGCCGCGCTTCTTAGCCTTCTTGCCTGCCTTGGTCGTCTTCGTCACGGTCAGCATGGTAAAGTACCTGTCTCGGCAAATGGATCGCTAAAGTGGTCCCCGCGCCGGGGATCGGACCCGGATGAGAGCGTCAACTCTCACGCGCTTGCAAAGCGCGCACGTCTGCCAGTTTCGTCACGCGGGGACACCGGTCTCAATAGAAAGTCGCTGGATGTAGGGGCGGGGGGTGTCTCAAGCTCTCACCCGCTTCCTACTTACCTCGGGCCGTCCAGCGCGGCCCTGAATCCCTCCCCATCGTTATCCTCCTACCTGTCGCACGGTCCATCGACCGTCCGCCGTCTTGATGACGGGGCCGTTGTTCTGTGTCATTCCGTACAGGCTGTTGTAGACCTGAGTTCCAAAGCTCTTGGCATCAGAGGTCATTCCGCCATTCTTGAGAGCGGTAACGATGTGCCCGGTCTTCTGTGGCTCTGGTTTCGTTGCTTCCAGAAATTTCAATGCGGCCAGCCGCACCGTCATCCCG
>Ga0163144_10001570_pt1 | contig 53620 bp, 57 predicted proteins | sample OliLak19BULKMAT1_FD_123175 | JGI IMG/M metagenome (GOLD analysis project Ga0163144, IMG submission 123175) | Freshwater microbial mat bacterial communities from Lake Vanda, McMurdo Dry Valleys, Antarctica - Oligotrophic Lake LV.19.BULKMAT1 | ecosystem: Environmental > Aquatic > Freshwater >... | reverse complement strand
GCTCAACATCCTCAATGCCCAAAAAACCAAAATCTCAAACCGCCGCAAAATCAAACGAGCCGGTTGGAGCAACGCTTTCCTCGCAAACCTCATGGCTCAAATCTGAAATGCGATTGCCCTGGTCGCGCGTACCGATCAATCCTTTGCGTTTGGCACGGCGCCGCGATGGGTTGCGCGCAAGGCATCCACGCCCGCGTGCGCGATTCTATTGCGCCAGGAGAGAATCTCTTCCGCCGAGAGGCCGTAGCGCTCGCAGGCGTCTCCGATCGTCATCTCGCCGGCCCAGGATCGCCGCGACGACAGCCGCCTTGCGCTTCTGGACCCAGCGCTGGACGCCCGGCGGCGGCGGTGGATCGACCCAAACCCGGTCGAGGGGTGTGTTTGTGTCTTGCAAAGGCGCGACGCGCAGGATCGTACGCCACAGCATGCGGTCCGGTTCGGTCTTGGCGGGGGCGAGGCGGTCGGGGCACAACGGAATCGGTCTCTTGTGAAGCACGACGCCGTACCCGGTCGATCCTTGTCTTCGCGCGCAAACTGTCGCTCGTCTTTCTCCATGCGACAGTGATCGTGGACACTGGGACCGCGGCTCGAACTTCGGAGGGTTCGAGTTTTCCCTGTGATCTCAAGAGTTTGAAACAAGATTTCGGCGCTTGACAGGGCGGGGGCGCATGAAGATTATCCGCGCCCTATTCGCCGCCGGGCCGCCATCGGTCCTCGTGGCGCCTCAGCGTTTAAAGTCGGCGTTCATAGACGCGCCCAAAGTCGGAAGGCCTCGGCCATGTATGCAGTGATCAAGACCGGCGGCAAGCAGTACAAGGTCGCCAAGAACGACGTCATCGTCATCGAGAAGCTCGAGGCCGAGACCGGTGGCACGGTCGAGTTCAAGGATGTGCTGATGGTCGGCGGCGACGGCGCCACGAAGATCGGCACGCCGCATCTTGCCGGTGCGCTCGTGACCGGGACGGTGATCAGCCAGCAGCGCGGTGACAAGGTCATCATCTTCAAGAAGCGTCGGCGCAAGAACTCGCGGCGCAAGAACGGTCATCGTCAGTTCGAGACCGTCATTCGTATTTCGGACATCGTGGCCGCCTGAGGGCGTCCCGGCGATAGCAGCGGAGACAAGTCATGGCACAGAAGAAGGCGGGCGGCTCGTCACGCAACGGGCGCGACTCGGACGGACGGCGCCTCGGCGTAAAGGCGTATGGCGGTGAGGCCGTCAATGCCGGCAACATTCTCATCCGGCAGCGCGGGACGACCTATCGCGCGGGAACGAATGTCGGCATGGGGCGCGACCACACGCTCTTCGCCTTGATCACCGGCAAGGTCGCGTTCGCGCGCCGCACCGGTGGCAAGGTATTCGTCTCCGTGCAGCCGGCGGCGGTTGCGGCCGAGTAGCCGTTCCTCGTCCCTACCAGCGAATTCGAACGGGGGAATGGCCAGGCGCCGTTCCCCCGTTTCTTTTTTGGGGCCCGCTTTCGTTCGGGCCTCGTCATTTCAAGCTTCGACCGACTGATCCGCGATGAAGTTCCTCGATCAATGCAAACTCTACGCTAAGGCCGGAGACGGCGGCGCTGGATGCGTAGGATTCCGGCGCGAGAAATTCATCGAGTATGGCGGCCCCGATGGCGGTGACGGGGGGCGCGGCGGCGATGTGGTGATCGTGGCGCTCGCCAATCTGAACACGCTGATCGATTTCCGCTACCAGCAGCATTTTCGCGCCGAGAAGGGGCATCACGGCTCGGGCCAGAACAAGAGCGGCCGCGCCGGCAAGGACATCGTGCTGCGCGTGCCGATCGGCACGCAAGTGCTCGCCGAGGACAACGAGACGCTGATTGCCGATATGGTCAAGCCCGGCGACACCTTCGTGCTCTGCAGCGGCGGCGATGGCGGTTTCGGCAACACGCATTACAAATCCTCGACCAACCAGGCGCCGCGCAATGCGCATCCCGGCTGGCCCGGCGCTGAGCGCTGGATCTGGCTGCGCCTCAAGCTGATCGCCGATGTCGGGCTGGTCGGGCTTCCCAATGCCGGCAAGTCGACCTTCCTCGCCGCGACCAGCAGCGCGCGGCCGAAGGTCGCCGATTATCCGTTCACGACCTTGAAGCCGCAACTCGGCGTCGTGCGCGTCGACGACGAGGAATTCGTGATGGCCGACCTGCCGGGATTGATCAGCGGCGCCGCCGAGGGGCGCGGTCTTGGCCATCGCTTTCTCGGCCATGTCGAACGCTGCGGTGCGATCCTGCATCTGATCGACGGCGCCGAAGAGGATGTCGTCGCCGGCTACAAGACGATCCGCGCGGAGCTCGAGGCCTACGGCCACGGCCTTGGTGAGAAGCCGGAGATCATCGGGCTCAACAAATGCGATGCGCTCACGCCCGAGGTGATCAGGAAAAAGAAGGCAGCGCTCGTGCGCGCCGCCAAGCGGCTTTCGCCTGGCGCCAAGGTGATGACGCTGTCGGGCGTCAGCGGTGACGGCGTGCGCGACGTGTCGCGCGCCCTGATGGAGCACGTCCGCGTGCGTCGCGCAGCACCCCTGGCCGACATGGTGCCCGTCGAGGACGCGGTGTGACGAAGTCCGGCAACGGAAATCCCGGCGCCGACCTCCTCACCCAAGCGCGCCGCCTGGTCATCAAGATCGGATCGGCGCTGCTGGTCGACGACGAGAGCGGCGATCTGCGGCGTGACTGGCTCGATGCGCTGGCAGACGATGTCGCGATGTTGCGCGCGCGCGGTATCGAGATCCTCATCGTTTCCTCCGGCGCGATCGCCGCGGGGCGTCGGCATCTCGGCCTCACCGGCAAGACGATCAAGCTCGAAGAGAAGCAGGCCGCCGCCGCGACGGGGCAGATCCGCCTCGCCCACGCCTACCAGGAGACGTTGGCGCGCCACGGCATAACCGTGGCGCAGATCCTGCTCACGCCCGACGACACCGAGGAACGCCGGCGCCATCTCAATGCGCGCGCGACGATCGACCAGCTGCTCAAGCTCGGCGCGGTACCGGTCATCAACGAAAATGACACGGTCGCGACGGAAGAGATCCGATTCGGCGACAACGATCGCCTTGCCGCGCGCGTCGCACAGATGGTCTCGGCCGACACGCTGGTGCTGCTCTCCGATATCGACGGTCTCTACACGGCCGATCCGCGCAAGCATCGCGACGCCACGCATGTCGCGATCGTCAACGAGGTCACCGCGGAGATCGAGGCGATGGGCGGCGACGCGCCGACCGGATATTCCTCCGGCGGCATGGTCACCAAGCTCGCGGCGGCGAAGATCGCGCTCGCCGCCGGCTGCCGGATGGCGATCACCTTCGGCAAGTGCCTGCGCCCGCTGCAGCGGCTGGAAAGCGGGGCGCCGGCGACATGGTTCATCCCGCATGCGACGCCGCTCTCCGCGCGCAAGCGTTGGATCGCCGGCCATGTCGCGCCGGCCGGCACGGTGACGATCGATGCCGGGGCCGTCGCCGCGCTGGGACGTGGCAAGAGTCTGCTTCCCGCCGGCGTCACGCGCGTCGAGGGCGGCTTCGATCGCGGTGACCTCATCCGCGTGCTCGGACCGGAGGGGCGCGAGATCGCTCGCGGCCTGTCCGCCTACGCCTCGGCCGATGTCGAGCGAATTTTGGGACGACGCTCGGCTGAAATCGCCGCTGCGCTGGGCTATCGTGGCCGTGACGAGGTCATCCACCGCGACGATCTGGTGATGAGCGTATGACGCCTCTGCGGCCGAACCCTGCGCCCGAACTCGCCGTGACGATGCAGGCGCTGGGCGTGCGGGCGCGCGAGGCGGCGGCAGCGATGGCGAATGCGTCGGCGTCCGCGAAGATCACGGCGCTGCGGGCGGCGGCTGCCTCGGTGCGCGAGAACGTCGCGGCGATCCTGGCGGCGAATGCGCTGGACATGCAGGCCTGCGCGGCGGGCGGCGTCTCCGCGGCGCTCGCCGATCGCACGCGGTTGGACGCGGGCCGCATCGAGGCGATCGCGCGGAGCCTGGAAGATGTCGCCGATCTGCCCGATCCGGTCGGCGCTGCCGATGGCGAATGGACGCGTCCCAACGGACTGAAGATCCGCCGCGTGCGCGTACCGATCGGCGTCATCGCAATCATCTACGAAGCGCGCCCCAATGTGACGGCCGACGCCGGCGCGCTGTGTCTCAAATCCGGCAACGTCGCCATCCTGCGCGGCGGCACCGAGAGTTTCGAGAGCTCGACCGCATTGGTGGCGTGCCTGCATGCCGGCCTGCGCGAAGCCGGCCTGCCGGTCGATGCCATCCAGCTCGTCCCGACGCGCGATCGTGACGCCGTGGGACATCTGCTGACGATGAGCGGGCTCGTCGATGTCGTCGTGCCGCGCGGCGGCAAGTCGCTGATCGAGCGTGTGATGCGCGAGGCGCGCGTTCCGGTGATCGCGCATCTCGAGGGCATCTGCCACAGCTACGTGCATCGCGCGGCCAACATGGACATGGCCCGCCGCATCGTGGTGAACGCGAAGATGCGTCGCGTTTCCGTTTGCGGCGCCACCGAAACTCTGCTGGTCGATCATGATGTCGCGCTCACGCATCTGCCGGTGATCCTCCACGATCTTTTCAAATCGGGCTGTGAGATCCGCGGCGACGAGCTGGTGCAGCGTCTCGACCCGCGCGTCAGGCCGGCCACCCCGGAGGATTGGCGCACCGAGTATCTCGACGCGATCCTGTCGGTGCGCATCGTCGACGGGCTCGATGCGGCGATCGCCCACGTCAACGAGCACGGCTCGCACCATACCGACGCCATCATCACCGGCGATCCGAAGGCGGCGGAAGAGTTCTGCCGCCGCGTCGACAGCGCGATCGTGCTGCACAACGCATCGACGCAATTCGCCGATGGCGGCGAATTCGGCTTCGGCGCGGAGATCGGCATCTCGACGGGCCGCCTGCCGCCGCGCGGGCCGGTCGGCGCAGAGCAGCTGACGAGCTACAAATACGTCGTCCTCGGCGAGGGGCAGACGCGCCCATGAGCGCCCTGCTGCCGGCGCATGCGCTCGGCTTCGTGCCACGTCGCCGAGTCGGCCTGCTCGGCGGTTCGTTCAATCCCGCGCACGAGGGCCATCTCGAGATCGCGCTGATCGCGCTCAAGCAGCTGGCGCTCGACGAGGTCTGGTTTCTCGTCTCGCCGGGCAATCCCTTGAAATCGGGGGATGGCATGGCTGCGCTGGACGCGCGGGCGGCCTCGGCGCGGCGGGTGACGGGCGCTCATCCGCTTGTGCGCATCGTGACCATCGAGGCGGCGCTCGGGACCCGGTTCACGGCCGACACGCTCGCCGCGCTGCGCCGGCGCTTCCGGCGGACACGATTCGTGTGGCTGATGGGGGCTGATAATCTCGCCCAGATCCCGGCCTGGGCTCGCTGGTCGCACATCTTTCACGCGGTGCCCGTTGCCGTGTTCGCGCGGCCAAACTACTCTGTACGGGCATTGGCGGGTAAAGCCGCGAGGCGGTTCTCCACGGCGCGCAGGAATGGTCATCGGGTCCGACTTCTCGCTTCCGACTCACCTCCAGCCTGGGTGTTCTTTCACACCCGGCTCAACCCCGCCTCTGCCAGCGCGATCCGTGACGCGCGCGCGCGCAAGACGGGTTGATCCGTGGACCGCCTTATCAATTACCGCCTCATCAATCACCGCCTCATCAATCACCGCCTCATCAATCACCGCCTCATCAATCACCGCCTCATCAATCACCGCCTCGTCAATCACCGCCTCGTCAATCACCGCCTCATCAATCACCGCCTCGTCATGAGTCTCTGACGTCAACCGCAGGAGGAACCGATCGCCCCCCGTCGTCCACGCACCACCCCGCCCGCCTCGGTGAAAGCCCTGGTCAAACTGATCGAGGCCACCCTCGATGCCGACAAGGCCGTGAACATCGTGCGCATCGATCTCTCCGGAAAGAGTTCCATCGCCGACTACATGGTGATCGCGACCGGCGGCAATGCGCGCCAGGTCGCCGCGATGGCCGAGCACCTCGCGGAGAAGCTGAAGAAGAAGCGCAATTCCTCGGTGCCGATCGAGGGCCGCAAGCACGGCGAGTGGGTGCTGGTGGATGCTGGCGACGTGATCGTCCATATCTTCCAACCCGAGGCGCGGACGCATTACGCGCTCGAGAAGATGTGGCAGGCCGAGTTCTCGGACGAGCCGGCGAAGATCGTCGCGGGCGGCTGAACCGCCGCGCGCGGCTCCGACCATGCGCATCGCCATCGTCGCCGTTGGCCGGCTCAAGAGCGGCGCGCTCGCCGATGCGTTTGCCGATTATGCCAAGCGCCTGAAATCCGGCCGGGTCGAGCTGCAGCTGATCGAAGTCGAGGAACGCCGCCGGCTCGCCGGGGCTGAATTGATGGCCCGCGAGGCGGCGTTGCTGTCGGCGGCGATCCCGCGCGGGACGCGGCTCATCGCGCTGGATGGTCGCGGCAAGCCGATGTCGAGCGAGGCGTTCGCTGCGCAGCTCGGTCGCTGGCGCGATGGTGGCGACGCGCTGGCCTTCGTGATCGGCGGCGCCGACGGGCTCGACGCGAGCCTGCGCGATCGGGCCGATATGATCCTCTCGCTGGGGGCGATGACCTGGCCGCACATGCTGGCGCGCGTGATGCTGGCCGAGCAGCTCTATCGCGCGCAGTCGATCCTCTCCGGACACCCCTATCACCGCGCCTGACGCGGCGGCGCCGAGGTGGCATCCTCCTGGGCCATGATCGATTTCATCGAGTCGCTGAAGACGGAGGAACTGCTCGCCCTCGTCGCGTTGCTGGGGAGCCTCGTCGGCGCGTTGTTGGTATGGCTGGTGATGCGCGCCAAAGTCACAGAGTCGCGGTCGGTGGCCGACACCGTGCGCGCGCGTCTGGAGGCCGAGCTCGACGGCGAGCGGCGTGTCGGCGCCGAGCGGGTGCGCGCGCTCGAAGATGCGGAAGGGCGTCTGCGGGATTCGTTCCAGGCCCTGTCGGCGGAAGCTCTGCAGCGCAACAACGCGATGTTCCTCGATCTGGCCAATGCACGCCTCGCCGAAGGTCACGAGCATGCGAAGGGGGATCTCGACCTGCGGCAGCAGGCGATCTCGACGCTCGTGCAACCCGTGCGCGATGCGCTCGATCGCATGGGCGGGACGCTCGGCGACATCGAGAAGCAGCGCGTCGGCGCCTACGAGGCGATGAAGTCGGAGCTGACCCGGCTCGGGCTGGCGAGCGAATCCTTGCGCGCGGAAACCGGCAAGCTCGCGCAATCGCTGCGCTCGCCCGTCGCGCGCGGTCGCTGGGGCGAGGTGCAGCTTCGCCGCGTCGTGGAACTCGTGGGAATGCTCGCGAATTGCGATTTCCTGGAGCAGCAGACGGGCAATGACGAGCGCCGCCTGCGACCGGACATGATCGTCCGCTTGCCGGGCGGCAAGACGGTCGTGGTCGACGCCAAGGCGCCGCTGGAGGCCTATCTTCGCGCGTCGGACACGCTCGACGAAACCGAGAAGTTGCGGTTTCTGCAGCAGCACGCGACCGATGTGCGCGGTCACATGAAACGCCTCGGCGAGAAGACCTACTGGACGCAGTTCGGCGAGGCGCCGGAATTCGTCGTCATGTTCCTCCCCGGAGAAGCGTTCTTCGCCGCGGCGTTGCAGGCCGATCCCGCGTTGATCGAATACGGCGCGGAGAGCGGCGTCGTGCCGGCGACGCCGACGACGCTGATCGCGCTGCTGCGGGCGGTGCAATATGGCTGGAAGCAGGAGCGTCTTGCCGACAACGCCAAGATCATCAGCGAACTCGGTACCGAACTCTACCGCCGCATCGGCACGATGGCGGAGAACATGGCGGCGATGGGCAAGGCGCTCGACAATGCCGTGCAGAAATTCAACCAGGCCGTCGGCTCGCTGGAAACGCGCGTGCTGCCGCAGGCGCGCAAGTTCAAGGAACTCGGCGCGGCGCCCGAAGGCAGCGAGATCGAGCCGCTGAAGACGATCGAGACCGCGCCGCGCGCGCTTGCCGCGCCGGAGCTGACGACCCCGCCGGACTCGCAACGACCGAACTGAGGCAGGAGCATCGGATGATCAGACTCTCGATGGTGGCGGTGCCGCCTTCCGATCAGTACCTCGCCGCGATCGCGCAGATCGGCGTCGAGAACCTCGTGCACTACGACATGTCGCACGACCCGAGGAAGTTCGATGCGTTTCCGGCGCTGGTCGAGCGGGCGCGAGGTTTCGGTCTGCGCGTGCCCGTGATCGAAGCCGGGCCGCCGATCGATAGCATCGTGATGGACAAGGACGGCGCGGAGCAGCAGATCCAGGGTTGGATCGCGGCGCTGCCGATGCTCGCGCGCCAGGGCGTCGAAGTCGTCTGCTACAATTTCATGCCGCAGCTGACGGCGGATGCGATGGTCGTGCGCACCGATTTCGCGGCGCGTACGCGTGGCGGCGCCAAGACCAGCGCGTTTCGTCTCGCCGATGTGACGCCGGCGACCGTGCCGCATCACGAGAAGGAGATTCCACCGGAGCGGATCTGGGACAATCTCGAGCGCTTCCTGCGTGCGGTGCTGCCGACCGCCGAGGCCGCGGGGATCCGGTTGGCCATGCATCCCGATGATCCACCGATGACGCCGCTCTGCGGGCTGCAGCGCATCATGTCGAGCGTCGCGAGTTTCGATCGTCTGCTGTCGATCAGCGCGAGCCCGTCCAACGCGATCACGCTCTGTGCGGGCTGCTTCACCCAGCTGGGCGTGGACGTGCCCGCGCTGGTCAAGCGCTTCGGATCACGCATCGCCTTCGCGCATCTGCGCAACATCCAGGGCACACCGACCGATTTCATGGAGAGCTTTCCCGATGTCGGCAATCTCGACATGGTCGCGCTGATCCGCGCCTTCGCCCGTGAAGGCGTGCCGGCCTATGCCCGTCCCGACCACTCGCCCTTGCTCGCCACCGACGCCGCCGCCGAAGAGGGCTACGGCTTCCAGGGCCATCTGTTCACGCTGGGCTACCTGCGCGGGATCATGGCGGCGGTCTGATCGCCGATCAGATCTTGAATCGCTCTTCGCTGGCCCAGTAGGCGGGGAAGCCGACCACCGATTGCAATTCGGCGAAGCTGGTCATCGCAGGCATCGGCGCGGTCGCGTCGGGCGCCAAGGCGGCGATCGCCTGCTGCATGGCGGCAATGGCGGCCGAGAGCAGCGCGACAGGATGGATCGCGAGGCGAAATCCGATCCGCTCGAGCGCGGCATGCGGCAGCATCGGCGTCAGCCCGCCATGCACGAGATTGGCCATGCACGGCTTGCCTCGCGCGGCCTCCACGAATCGGCGCATCTCCGCCGCATCGCGCGGCGCTTCGAGAAACACGATGTCCGCGCCTTCCGCGGCGGCGTCGTCCATCCGCTGCAGCGCTTCGTCCATGCCGTGCGTGGCGCGCGCATCGGTGCGCGCCATCACGAGGATGTCGTTGGTCTGGCGGCTTCGATCGCCGTGCGTCAGCGCGCGCGCGCCTCGTCGCGCGGCGCCACCTGCTTGCCCCTGGTGTGGCCGCATTTCTTGGGGTTGACCTGATCCTCGATCATGATCGCCGCGGCGCCGGCCCCGGCGTAGCTGGCGACCGCGCGCTGCGTGTTGATCGCATTGCCGAAACCGGTACCGCCATCCGCGATCAGCGCCAGCTCGGGCGCTGCCGCGCAGATGTTGCGCACCCAATCGACCATCTCCGCGCTGGAGATCAGTCCCGTATCGGGCTCGCCGATGCGCGTCGCCGACGCCGCGAAGCCGGACATGAAGCTGATGCGATGGCCCGCCGCGGCGAGCAACTTCGCCGAGAGCGCATCGAAGCAGCAGGGGAAGCTGTGACAGCGCGGCTCCGCCAGCATGGCGCGCAGCCGGGTTGCGGGGCTCATGACCACCTCGATGGGCTTCAGCGCGGCGTCGCCAGGCGCGCGTCGATTGCGAGGTATTCCGGCGTGCGGATCGCCGAGGCGAGTTCGGTTGCCGATCCCATTGGCGGCTTGGGCCCGCCCTTCAGGCTCGCCAGTGCAACGCGCATGGCATGGACGCTCGCGGCGAGCATCTCCTGCGGATAGACCACGATCTTGATGCCGAGCCGCGCAAGCTCCGCATCGGGCGGCATGAAATGCTTGCCCGCCGGCGCGGTCACCGCGATCGCCGGCTTGCCTGCGCAGGCCTCGATGGATGCCTTCATCTCGGCTTCCGATTGCGGCGAATCCAGGAAGAAGATGTCCGCGCCCTCGGCCACGAAATCCTCGATGCGGCGGCGCGCTTCGTCGAAGCCGCGCGAGACCCGCGCGTCGCTGCGTGCGAGCAGCAGGATGCCGCATTCATGCGCCGCCTCGACCGCCGCCCGGCAACGCATGCGCGCCTCGTCGCGCTCGACCACGAGTTTGGCGCCCTGGTGTCCGAGCGGCCGCGGCCAAGCCTTGTCTTCGATCAGCACGGCCGCCGCGCCGGACTGGGCATAGGCGCGGATCGTGCGTTGGACGTTGATCGCGTTGCCGTAGCCGGTATCGCCATCGGCCAGCCACATGATTCCGGGCGCCGCCGTGGCGCAGGTCTCGACCGCATCGCGCATTTCCGCGAAGGACAGCAGGTCCATGTCGGGTTGCGCCAGACGTAGCGCGGAAATGCTCGAGCCGGAGGCGAAGCCGAGCTTGAACCCGGCTTCCTCGATCAGCCGTGCGCCGAGACCGTCGCCGGCGCCAGGCATGATCTGGAGCCCGGGGCTCGCGAGCAGGGATTTCATGGCGGCGGCTTGGGGGCGCATGGCGTTCTCTCCGGTGGTTTTTTGGGATTGAGATGAGGATAGTGACCCGGCCAATTCTCGGGGAGCAAGCGCCAGTGAGCGGTTCGACAAGGCCTGTCTACGTGACTTTCCTCAACGGCCCGGACATCGCCGCGCTGGCGCTGAGCGACGACGAGATTCTCGATGCGATCGAAACCCAGCTGCGCGCGCAGGGCAGTGGTCAGACCGTCATTCATCCGCGCACGCATCTCGAGCCCAACGTCGCCAACGGACATTTCAACGTGCTGCGCGGATTCATCGGCGCGCCGGTCGACTTGGCTGGCGTCAAGGTCGTCGGCGATTTCGTCGACAACTACAAGGAGGGGCTGACCTCCGAAATGGCGATGCTCTACCTCGCGAACCCGCGCAACGGCATGCCCCTGGCGATCCTCGATGCGTCTGGGATCACCGACATGCGCACCGGCGCGGTGACCGCCATCGGCGCGAAATACCTCGCCCGCAAGACCAGCAAGGTGCTCGGCCATATCGGCGCGCGCGGTTCGTCCTATTGGAATGTCCGGCTCCTCGACCGGCTGTTCGGATTCGACGAAATCCGCGTCCACTCGCGCCGGCCCGAGAGCCGCAACGCGTTCGGTGAGCGACTGGCGCGCGATCTCGGCAAGAAGATCACCGTCACCGAGGATTGGGAGAGCTGCATCCGCGGCGCCGACATCGTCGTCGAGGCCTCGCGGCTGATCGAACCGGCGCCGCTGCTCAAGACCGCTTGGATCAAACCCGGCGCCTTTGTCGTGCCCTACGGCACGATGTCGGCCCTCGAGCTCGATCTAACTGACGTGATGGACAAGATGGTCGTCGATGACTGGGGCCAGGCCCGTGCGGGTGCCAAGGGGGCGATGCGTCAGCACGTCGATGCCGGCAAGCTCTCGGAGGCCACGCTGCATGCCGAGCTTGGGCAGATCGTCGCAGGGAGAAAGCCGGGCCGCGAGCGCGAGTCCGAGACGATCCTGTTCTGGCATCGCGGCCTATCGCTGTCCGACATCGCGCTCGGTCATGCCATGCTGGAGAAGGCAAAAGCGCTGGGAATGGGGCAGCGGCTACGCTGGATGTGACCCCCGGCTTGACCCGCGGGAGATGCCCGATTAGGTAACCGCCGCCATGGCCTGCCTCGAGATCATCATCGCCCCCGACCCTCGCCTGAAAGTGACGGCTGCCCCCGTCACGAAGGTCGATGCGCGGATCCGCAAGCTGCTCGACGACATGCTCGAGACGATGTACGCGGCGCCCGGGATCGGGCTCGCTGCCCCCCAGATCGGCGAGGCGCTGCGCGTGATCGTGGTCGATTGCACCAAGGAAGAGGGCGCCCGGCAGCCGGTCCGGCTGATCAATCCCGAGATCGTGTGGGCGTCCGAGGATCAGGCGCCCTACGAAGAGGGCTGCCTGTCGCTGCCTGATCATTTCGCGGATGTGACCCGGCCCACCGAGGTGCGCGTGCGCTATCTCGACGATGCGGGAGAGGTGCAGGAGTTGCACGCCACTGGCCTGCTCGCGGTGTGCGTCCAGCATGAGATGGATCATCTCGACGGCACGCTGTTCGTCGATCACGTCTCCAGCCTGCGCCGGGGAATGATCCTGAAGCGGCTCCAGAAGTTCAAGAAGATCCAGGCTGCGGAGCGCGCCGAACAGAAATCGGCCTGAGCGATGCGCCTCGTCTTCATGGGCACGCCGGTCTTCGCCGTGCGCGCGCTCGAGGCGCTCATCGCGGAGGGTCACGAGATCGTCTGCGCCTACTCGCAGCCGCCGCGACCTGCAGGGCGCGGTCACAAGGAAATGCGCTCCGCCGTGCATGAACTCGCCGCAGCGCGCGAAATCCCGGTACGCACACCGGCGCGCCTCCGGGATCCTGCCGAACATGCGGCCTTCGCGGCGCTCGACGCCGAGGTCGCGATCGTGGCCGCTTACGGCCTCATCCTGCCCAAACCGGTCCTCGCAGCGCCCAGGCATGGCTGTCTCAACATCCATGCGTCGCTGCTGCCGCGCTGGCGTGGCGCGGCGCCGATCCAGCGCGCGATCCTGGCCGGCGATCGCGAGAGCGGCGTCACGATCATGCGCATGGACGAGGGGCTCGACACCGGGCCCATGCTCATGCGGGAAAGTCTCGCGTTGGACGCGGCGATGACTGCCGGCGAGCTTCATGATGCGCTCGCGACGCTCGGCGCTGGGCTGATCTGCACGGCGCTCGATCATCTCGCGCGCGGTGCGCTGATCGAGACGCCGCAGCCGACCGACGGGGTGACCTACGCCGCGAAACTCACCAAGGACGAGGCGCGGCTGGATTGGACCAAACCGGCGTCGGAACTTGAGCGAGTCATCCGCGCCTTCAACCCATGGCCTGGCGCCTTCTTCGAACTCGCGGGCGAGCGCATCAAGATCCTGACGGCGGAGATCGTCGCCGCCCACGGCGTGCCCGGCACGATCCTCGATGATCGGCTGACGATCGGCTGTGGCGACGTTGCACTGCGCGTGCTGACGCTGCAACGCGCTGGCCGCGGCGCGATGGAGGCAGGCGCTTTTCTGCGTGGCCGCGCCGTGGCCGCCGGCACGCGGCTCGGCTGATGCCGCGCTACCGCCTGACTCTCGAGTATGACGGCCGTCCCTTCGTCGGCTGGCAGCGGCAGAATTCCGGCCCCTCGGTCCAGGCCGCGCTCGAAGCCGCGCTGGTGAAGTTCACCGGCGAGGCGCCGGTGACGACGGCTGCGGGGCGCACCGATACGGGCGTGCATGCGCTCGGCCAAGTCGTGCATTTCGACCTCGCGCGCATGTGGGATCCGATCAAGATCTGCGGCGCCGTCAACTACCACATGCGCCCCGATCCGATCGTCGCGGTCGATGCGGCTTGCGTACCGGATGCCTTCAATGCGCGCGTGTCGGCGCTGCGGCGCAGCTATCTGTTCCGCATCCTGAATCGCCGCTTTCCGTCGGCCTTCGATGCAGGAAGGGTCTGGCACATCGACGAGCCGCTCGATGTCGACGCCATGCATCACGCCGCGCAGGCCCTCGTCGGTCATCACGATTTCACCTCGTTCCGGTCGTCGGAATGTCAGGCCAAGAGCGCGATCAAGACGCTCGATCGTCTCGACGTGCGGCGTGTGGGCGAGGAGATCCACATCGATGCCGTGGCGCGCTCCTTCCTGCATCACCAAGTGCGCAATTTCACGGGCACGCTCGGGTTGGTCGGCGAGGGCAAGTGGAGCCGCCGCGACGTCGAAACGGCGTTGGCGAAGCGCGACCGCCGCGCCGCCGGTCCGACGGCGCCGCCCGGCGGGCTCTATCTCGTCTCCGTCGACTACTGAACGGCGCTCATACCGCGCCAGGCGCGAGCGGCCAGGCATCCTCGAGCGTGAGGACCGTGCGGAAGACGGAGATGCCGAGAAAGAACTCGACGAGCGCCAGTCCGATCGCGGCCGGCCAGGGCACATCGAGTGCGACGCGGATCGTGAAGGCGAGATATGCGATCAAGGCCGCACGCACGGCCAGTTCGAACAGCACCTCGAAGGCCGGTGGCAGGATGCCGGCGGCGCTGATCGGAGCACAGAGCAGCAGCACGCCGATCTGCAGCAGGCTGGTCCAGTTGTAGGCGCAGACTACGCGCGCGAAGTGCTGCTCGCGCTCCGCAATCTTGGCGGCGATCTGCGCAATGACCGGGAAAGCGGCCCAGCCGATGACGTAGGCGATAGCCTCGATGAGGATGACGCGCAGATCGTCGTCGCGCGGCGGGAACATCGAGAGCCGGATCAGGGTGAGCGGGATCGCGGCGGGCAGGGCGATCACGGCGGCCCAGAAGGAGCGGCGCGCGCCCTCGCGACTGCCATCGAGATAGCGCAAGCCGTCCGCCTGGAACTGCGCCAGGCGCCAGGCGCCGAAGAGGCTGGTGACGACTTCGCGCGTGGTGATCATGGCGTGGGCGCGAAGAAGCGCGTGAGCATCGCCTCGTAGATCCGCGACAAGGCGATGATGTCGGCAACCGGCGCACGCTCGTCGATCTTGTGCATCGTGCGGCCGACCAGGCCGAAATCGATGACCGGTGCGTGGGCGGTGATGAAGCGTGCGTCCGATGTGCCGCCCGTCGTGCTGAGCGCGGGGCGCCGACCCGTGACCTCCTCGATCGCGGCGACGACGATGTCGCGCAGTCTGCCTTGCGGCGTCAGGAAGGATTCGCCGGACACGTCGATGGCCAGCGCGTATCTGCCGCCGATCCGGTCGAGCGTCCCGCGGATCCAGGCCTCGAGCGTCTTCGAACTGTGCATGTCGTTGAAGCGGATGTTGAAGCGGGCCTTCGCGCGCGCCGGGATCACGTTGGTCGTGACGTTGCCGACATCGATCGTCGTGAGCTGCAGGCTCGAAGGCTGGAACGCGTCATTGCCGCCATCGATCGGCGCCGCCGTCAACGCGGCGAGCATTCTGACCAGCGTATGGATCGGATTGTCCGCCAGATGCGGATAGCCGACATGGCCCTGCACGCCTTCGACCGTGATCGTCACGTTCATGCTGCCGCGGCGGCCGATCTTGGCCATATCGCCGAGCATCGTCTCGCTGGTCGGCTCGCCGACGACGCAGGCATCGATGCGCTCGTCGCGCGCGGCCAGCTTCTGCAGCATCTTGCGCGTGCCGTTGATCGATGGTCCCTCCTCGTCGCCGGTGATCAGCAGGCTGATCGAACCGCCGAATGCCGACTTGCGTGCGGCAAGGAAACGCTGAGCCGCCGCGACGAAGGCGGCGATGGCGCCCTTCATGTCGGCGGCGCCGCGGCCATAGAGCGTGCCGTTGTGGATCTCGCCCGCGAACGGCGCGATCGACCAGCCATTGAGATCGCCCACGGGTACGACGTCGCTGTGGCCGGCAAAGCAAAAATGCGGTCCCGCTGTCCCGAGCCGCGCATAGAGATTGTCGATGTCCGGCGTGCCGGCTTCGGAGAAGATCATCCGCTCGCAGCGAAATCCGAGCGGCGCGATTGCGGCTTCGAGCACGCCGAGCACGCCTTCGTCCTTCGGCGTGACCGAAGGCCGCTTGATCAGCGCCTGGGCCAGCGCCACCGGATCGACCGCGGTCATTGCGTCACGTCGACGCCGATGGGCTCATGCGCGGCAGCCGCGGCAGACCATCGGCGAGATGGATCCAGGCGAGCTGCTCGATCGTGTTCACGTGCGCCTTGGGCGTGAGCGCCTCGGGCGTGTCGAAAGTGGCGACGAAGAGATGGATCTCTCCCGGCCAACGCGCGCCCTCGAAAGCCAATGGCGTGCCGCAATGCGGGCAGAAGCTGCGCGTCACGCCAGGCGAGGAATGGAAGCGCGTCGGCGTGGCGCCCGCGGAACTCACCTGCTCGGACGCATAGCCCGAATAGGTCGTGAACGCCGAGCCGGTCTGGCGCCGGCAGCTCTCGCAATGGCAATGCGCGACCCATTTGGGCGCACCGGCCGCGGTGAAGCGGATCGCGCCGCATAGGCAGCGACCGCTCAACGCGGCGGGGGAGGCGGCGCTCATCCGCGCAGCAGCTCGTTGATCGAGGTCTTGGAGCGGGTCTTCTCGTCGACGCGCTTCATGATCACCGCGCAGTAGGTGCTGGGGCCCGGCGAGCCATCGGGGAGATTCTTGCCGGGCAGGGCGCCTGGAACGACCACCGAATAGGCCGGCACGCGGCCCATGAAGATCTCACCGGTATGGCGATCGATGATCTTGGTCGAAGCGCCGATGAAGACGCCCATCGACAGCACTGACCCTGTCTCGACGATCACGCCTTCCGCGACCTCGCTGCGCGCGCCGATGAAGCAATTGTCCTCGATGCGCACCGGATCGGCCTGGATCGGCTCGAGCACGCCGCCGATGCCGGCGCCGCCGGAGATGTGGCAGTTCTTCCCGATCTGCGCGCAGGAGCCGACCGTCGCCCAGGTATCGATCATGGTGCCCGAATCGACATAGGCGCCGACATTCACGAAGGAAGGCATCAGCACCACGCCCGACGCGATGAAGGCCGAATGGCGCACCACGCAATTCGGCACGGCGCGGAACCCGGCGGCGCGGAACATGTTCTCGCCCCAGCCTTCGAATTTCGAGGGCACCTTGTCGTACCAGCCGGACTTGCCGGGCCCGCCGCCTTGCACCGTCGAGTCCGTCAGTCGGAACGACAGCAGCACGGCTTTCTTCAGCCATTGATTGACCACCCAGCCTTGCGCGGCCTTCTCGGCGACGCGCACCTTGCCGGCATCGAGCGCGCGCAGCGCGTCCTCGACCGCGCCACGGACATCGCCCGTCGTCGCGGCGTCGATCGTCGTGCGTTGCTCCCAAGCGGCTTCGATCGTGGCTTTCATATGCGTGAGGTCCATGACGCACTCAATCTTTAAGGTTAAGGAAAATGGTCGCGAAGATGGGCGGGAATAGCCGGTGAAGTCAACGCGAGCGACGACCCGAGGGGCGCGCGCCACGGGCGCGGAGATCGGCAAATTCATCGCGGTTTAACCGGCACGCCCGAGAGTGCGGCCTCCAGTTGCAGCAGGATTGTCCATCGCTATGCCCGCCCTCGCCACCGTCAAACGCCGCCGTAGCAGCCTGCCCACACGCGCGCTCCGGACGATGAGCCAGCCGCGCTACGCGGAGCTCTGTGGACGCTATCCCGGGCCGGCGGCGTTCATCGATCGCGATGGCCATGTCCTGGATCTCAACGACAAGGCCCAGCCGATGCTCGATGCGGTCGAAGCGCGGCCGGGCGGGTTGGGCGCGCTTGCCACGGCGATCGGCGGATTCGCGCATTTCGAGTGGGTGGAACTCGCGGGGCCCGAGCGCGTGCGCCTGGAACTCGCGATCATGCCGCTCGCGGAGGGCGTGTTGCTGCTCGGCCGCGATCGCGCGCTCGTCGACAATCTGAGCGGCGCCCTCGCCGAATCGCGCACGCGCTACAAGGATCTGGTCGAGATCTCGAGCGACTTCGCCTGGGAGACCGACAGCGACGGCGTGTTCACCTTCGTGTCGCCGCGTGGCGCCCTCGGCCATGCGCCGCGCGATCTGATCGGTCGTCGCGCCGCGGAGGTGCTGCCCGAAATCGACCATGAGGGGAATCACAGCTCACCCTTCGTCGCGCATGCGCGTCTCGACGAGGCCTCGCTCTGGGTGCGTCGGCGCGATGGCGAGTCCGCGCTGCTGTCGATTTCCGCATTGCCGCTCACCGACGCGGCGGGGCGTTGGCGGGGCGCGCGCGGCGTCGCCCACGACATGACCGACGTGACCGAACGTGAAACGGCGCTCGCCGAGGCCGAGCATCGCGACCGACTCCTCGGCCACGTGCTGCGGGCGCTGGTCGAGACTCCCGACCCGATCGGCGGACTGACCGCCGCCATGCGCGCTTGCGTGCGCGCTTCGGGCGCGGCCGGCGGTTGCCTGTGGCGGCGTGACTCCGGGCGTTTCGTGCCGATCGCGAATTGTGGTGCCGCGGTGCCGGAGGATCTCGTGATCGACTCGCTCGCGGCCCATGGCGACGTGGATGCGGCAATGGCGACCTGCGGCGATTCGCGCCGCCTTGTGCTCGCGACCGCGTTTTGCCAGCAGACCAATGGCACGCTCGCGCTCTGGCGCAACGTCGACCAGGAGCAATGGCCGGCCGGCGACATCGCGCTCTTCGGCCGATTGGCTGCCCAATTCGGCCTCGCGCTCGCTCAGCTGGACGCGCAGCAAGAACTCGAGCGCCATGCGCGCACCGACGCGCTCACCGGTTTGCTGAATCGCCGTAGCTTCCTCGCCGACATCGAGGCGCGGCTGAGCGCAGCGCGTCGTGGCGTGCGTCCGGCCGCATTGGTCTATGTCGATCTCGACAATTTCAAGGCGGTCAACGATCTCCACGGCCATCCGGCGGGCGACCAGCTGCTGCGCATATTGGCCGAGAAGCTGCGCGCGACCGCGCGGGCGAGCGATCTCGTCGCGCGCCTCGGTGGCGACGAATTCGCGCTGTGGCTCGACGATACCGACGCGTACGGTGCGGAGACCAAGGGTCTCGGGTTGCTCGACCTGCGCCGCGAGATCGCATCGCATTCTGCCTCGCCCGAAAAGCCGCTCGGCCTGTCGATCGGTCTGGCCGTCTTCGATCCGGTCGAGCCGGAGAGCGTCGCGCAGCTCATCGAGCGTGCGGACGCGGCGATGTACACGGCCAAGCGCGGCGGCAAGGGGCGAATGGCGGTGGCGCCTGCGAGGGTCGGGTCGTGAGCGACGACGGCGCGCTCGGCAAGGAGCGCTACGAAATCGACAAGCGCCTGGCGTCCTCGCCGTACGTCGAGGAGCGCCGCAAGATCGCGAGGCGTCGCGACGTCAAGCCCGAGCTTCTGTATTTTCTCGCGAGCGATGCCGCGGCGCCGGTTCGGCGCGATGTGGCCGCCAATGACGCGACGCCCTGCCAAGCCGACGAGTTGCTGGTTCGCGATCGCGACGAGGACGTGCGCGTCGATCTCGGCTGCAAGCTCGCGCGGCTGCTGCCGGACATGGCGTCCGGCGCGCGCGACGAGCTGCGCAGACGCGTCGTGGCGATGCTCGAGACCCTCGCGCGCGACGAAGCCGTGCGCGTTCGCATCGCCCTGTCCGAGGCGATCAAGACCCTGGATTGCGCGCCGCATGATCTCATCGCCGATCTGGCGCGCGATGAATCCCTGACGGTCGCGGAGCCGGTGCTGCGCTTCTCGCCGCTGCTCGGCGAGGAAGATCTTCTGGCGATCATCGCCGGCGGTCACGCAGACGGCGCGCTCGATGCGATCGCCGCGCGCGCTGGTCTTGGCGGCAACGTCGCGGATGCGATCGTGCGCTGCGACGACGAGCGCGCGGTGGCGACCCTGCTCGCCAATCCCTCTGCGCAGGTCCGCGAGGAAACGCTCGATGCCATCGTCGCGCGCGCGCCCGGTCGACCGAGCTGGCACGGTCCACTGGTCGATCGTCCTGCCTTGCCCAGTCGATTGATCAGCCGTCTCGCCGCCTTCGTCGCCCAGACGCTGCTCACCAAGCTGGCGGCGCGATCCGACCTCGACGGCGCGACACGCGATGTGATCAAGCAGGCGCTCAGCGTCCAGGCAGGCGGCTCGGCCGCGGCGGCGCCCGAAGAGAAAGCGGCCGCGCCGACCGAACCGGCGGATGATCGCGCGCGTCGCATGCAGCGCGACGGGAAGCTCGACGAGGATGCGCTCTGGACGGCGCTCGATCAGGGCGATCGCGCGCTGATCCGCGCCGCGTTGGCGCTGCTGTCCGGCATCAAGGAGCCTATCGTCGACAAGATCCTCTCGGCGCGCAGCGCCAAGGGCATTGTCGCGCTGGCCTGGAAGGCCGATGTCGGGCCGCGGCTCGCCTATCAGGTGCAGGTGCGCATGGCCGGCCTGTCGCCGCGCCAGGCGCTGTGCCCGAAGAGCGGCAGCTGGCCGCTGACGCCCGATGAAATGACCTGGCACCTCGAGTTCTTCGGCGCCTGAGCTTCAGTCACCGACCCGTTCGGCGAGCAGCCATTCGCGCTCCGCGCCGAGCGTGAATGCCCTGACGACGCGAAAGGCATCGCCCTGCACGACGAAGCGCGCGCGCGTGCCTCCGCCGCGGCGTGCGATGGCGTCGATGACATCATCGTCCTCCAGCAAGTGGCTGGGGCGAACGCGGCGCCAGAGTGTGGCCAGGCGCGGATCGTTTGGATCGGTCAGGCCACGCTCCGGCGGCGCATGGAGCCGCGCAACATCACGATCGGTGATGCCCACGGCATAGTCGAACACGCGCCGGTCGGCGACGAAGCCGACGGCGCCGATGCGGCGCGTGGCGATCACCGCCGAGCGCGGCGTATTCGCGGCGATCCACCTCGCGGGTTCCACCAGCCGTTCACCGAACATCACGTAGCCGGGGAAGCGATCGGCGCCGGCGTTCTTCGCAACGTGATCCAGCGCGTCGATCCCCAGCAGTGCGACGAGCGTGATGACGAGCACGCGCGGCGCGACGAGCGCGGCGAGCCCTGTCCACGCGAGCATGATCATCGCGGGGGCATAGGGCGCGGCATAGCGCGCGAGCTCGGTCCAGTCGGGCAGTGCGTAGAGCGCGAAGGTTACGCCCGTCGCCGCGATCGCGCCGAGCATGTCGGCGAGCGCGGCGTGGCGTGCGCGCATCCGCCACCAGCCCAGACCCATCAGGCCGAGCGCCGGCAGTCCGGTCAGCGGAAACGGCAGATAGGCGCTGGCGCCGGTCGCCATGCCGCGCAAATTGACCAGCACCACGCCGATTCCGGATCCCTTCGCGCGTGCGGGCTGTGGCAGCCAGTCGCCGAAGACGATGACGCGTCCCACACTGATGGCCACGGCGATGGCGAGCGCGATGGCCAGCGCGCGCCACGCCGCGCGATCACGGCGCAGCACGGCATTGACCACGACGATCAGGATCGCCTCGGGCCGCACCAGGAAAGCGAGACCCGCGATCGGGCCGATCCATCGGTCACGCCCTGGCGCCGCCGCCAGCAGCACGAGCGCCATCAGCAACGCGAAGAGCAAGCCTGTCTCCAGGCCGGCGAGCGCGAAATACACGGTGTCGAAACACGTGGCGATCAGCAGCAGCGGCGCGCCGGCGAGGAGGGGGCTTGGCATCGCCTCCGCGGTCTCGCACAGTCGCGCGAGCACGCACATCGCCAGACCCAGCCCGACCACGAGGGTGGCCATGCCGGCCAGCTTCGCCGCCAACGCAATTGGCATCGCGTAGCTCAAGCCGCCCAGGAGGAGGAGCCAGCCGAGATTGGTCACGCCTTCGACGGGCGCCTCGCCGGGATTGAAGACGAAGCCGAGGCCGCCATGCAGGTTCGCGACGTAGCGAAACCCGATGAACGCATCGTCCACGAATTGGTGGCGCGTGGTCCAGGCCAGCGCGCCGACGCACGCGACGGCGAGCAGGAAGACAGGGATGAGCGCGCGCTTGGCGCTCACGCGCTGCTGCGGCCGATCAGCGTGCCGACGCCGCCATCCGTGAACAGCTCGAGCAGGATGGCGTGAGGTAGCCGGCCATCGAGAATCACCGCGCCTTCGACGCCCTGGGCGACCGCCGCGAGACAGGTCTCGACCTTCGGAATCATGCCGCCCGACACGGTGCCGTCGGCGATCAGCTCCTGCACGCGCTGCGGGCTGAGGTTCTGCAGCAGCTTCTTGTCCTTGTCGAGCACGCCGACGACGTCGGTCATCATCAACAGGCGGGACGCGCGCATCGCGCCTGCGATCGCGCCGGCGGCGGTATCGGCATTGATGTTGTAGGTGCGGCCATCGGCGCCGAAACCGACCGGCGCGATCACCGGTATGATCCCGGATCTGGCCAGAGTCTCCAGCAGACTGGCGTTGACCAGCTCCGGTTCGCCGACGAAGCCGAGATCGATCACCTTCTCGATGTTCGAATCCGGATCACGCTTCGTGCGCGTCATCTTCTTGACGCGGATGAGGTCGCCGTCCTTGCCGCAGATCCCGATCGCGAGATTGCCGGCACGGTTGATCGCGGCTGCGATCTGTTTGTTGAGCGAGCCGGCGAGGACCATCTCGACCACTTCGACCGTACGCTCGTCGGTGACGCGCAGCCCGTCGACGAAACTCGACTTGATGCCGAGCTTGTCGAGCATCTGCGCGATCTGCGGGCCGCCGCCATGCACGACGATCGGATTGATGCCGACCTGCTTGAGCAGCACGACGTCGCGGGCGAATTCCGCGGCCACCGCCTCGTCGCCCATCGCGTGACCGCCATACTTCACGACGACGGTCTTGCCGCCGTAGCGGCGCATGAAGGGCAGTGCCTCGGCCAACGTCCGGCTCTTGGCCAGTGCCTCTGCTGAAACGTTCGAAACGGGCTTCGTCGTGGAGTCGGCCATGCGGGGATCCCCTTCGCTTGGCCGGGCTGTTTAGCTGAACGCGGACAGGCTCGCCAGCGCTGCGCGCAGTTCTGGAATCCCGGCCCCGGTCTGGGCGCTGGTCACCGCGACCTCGGGATGCCCCGCGGCATGGCGGGTCACCTCGGCGGTGATCTCCTTGAACCGTGCGGCGAGGCCCGCCGCGCCAAGCTGATCGGCCTTGGTCAGCACGACCTGCCAACTCAACGCCGCCTCGTCGAGCAGAGTGAACAGCTCGCGATCGTTGGGCTTGAGCCCGTGGCGCGAATCGACCAGGACCAGCACGCGGACCAGACCTGTGCGTCCGCGCAGATACTGACGCACCAGCGCCGACCATTGCTGCAGCAAGGACCGCGACACGCGCGCGAAGCCGTAGCCCGGCATATCCACCAGAGTCATCTTGCGACCCTGCGCATCCGGACCAAGCGCAAAGAAATTGAGCTGCTGGGTGCGGCCCGGTTCCTTGGACGTGCGGGCGAGCGTGTTGCGTCCGGTCAGCGCATTGACGAGGCTGGACTTGCCGACATTGGAACGTCCGGCGAAGGCGATTTCCGGCGCGCCACGTGGCGGCAGATCGTCCGCGCGCTGTGCCGCATGGAAGAAGCGGCACTCCGCGGCAAACAGCAATCGCCCCTGTTCGAGCGATGCCGGTTCGTTCACGACCCGACTTTCGCTCGCACCGTCTGGCGCATGATGACCCATTGCTGGGCCACCGACAGGATGTTGTTCCACGCCCAGTAGATCACCAGTCCGGCCGGGAAGCCGGCGAGCATGAAGGTGAACATGATCGGCAAGAACATGAAGATCTTCGCCTGGATCGGATCGGGCGGCGCCGGGTTCATCTTCTGCTGAAGGAACATCGTCACGCCCATGATCAGCGGCCAGGCGCCGAGCGTGCCGCCGAGCAGCGCGGCCTCGGGCGCGCCCCAGGGCAGCATGCCGAAGAGATTGAAGACCGAGGTCGGGTCGTGGTCCGACAGATCCTTGATCCAGCCGTAGAATGGCGCGTGCCGCATCTCGATGGTGACGAACAGGACCTTGTAGAGCGAAAAGAACACCGGGATCTGGATCACCACCGGCAGGCAGCCGGCGAGCGGATTGGCGCCTGATTTCTTGTAGAGTTCCATCATCGCCTGCGACATCTTCGCCTGATCGCCGCCATGGAGCGCCTTGAGCTTCTCGATCTCCGGCTGCAGCAGCTTCATCTTGCTCATCGCGCGATAGGATTTGTTCGCGAGCGGGAAGAAGAGGCCCTTCACGCAGAGCGTCAGCAGCAGGATCGCGAGTCCGAAATTGCCGAGCAGCCGATAGAAATAGTCGAGCACATAGAAAATCGGCTTGGTCAGCCAATAGAACCAGCCGAAATCGACCGCGCGGTCGAACAGCGCGATGCCGAGCTTGGCTTCATAACTGTCGAGCAGTCGGACTTCCTTGGCGCCGGCGAAGAGCCGGTTCGTGGTGGTCGCGCTGGCGCCGGGCGCGATCGGCAGCGCTGCCGCCGCGAAATCCGCCTGGTAGGCCTCACGGCCGCCGAGATCGACGTGCAGGAACTGCGTCTGAATCTCCGACTTCTGGTCGGGAACGAGCGCGACCAGCCAGTACTTGTCCGTGATCCCGAGCCAGCCGCCTATGGAGGGGTTCTTGATCGCGCGCTTCTTCTTGACGTCGTCGTAGCTGGGTTCGTTGAGGACGCCGTTGAAGACGCCGATCGGCCCTTCATGCAGGATGTAGAAGCCGAGCGTCTTCGGCAGCCCGACGCGTTGCACGCGACCATAGGGCTGCAACTGGACCGGCTCGGCGCCGCTATTGGTCACGCGGTCGGTGATCTCGAACATGAATTCGCCATCGATCGCGATGCGACGTTCGAATTTCAGCCCGCTGCCATTGTCCCAGCTCAGCGTCACGGGCGCAGTGCTCGTCAGCGTATCGCGGTCCGCGACCCAGGCGGTCTGTCCGTCGGGCATCGGGCCCGGCGTACCGTTCGCGACCCAACCGAAATCAGCAAAATAGGGGCTCGGTGATCCCTGCGGGGATAGCAGCGTGATCAGCGGGCTCGACGGGCTCACCGTCTCGCGGTAGCGGACCAGTTGCAGATCGTCGATCTGGGCGCCGACCAGACGGATCGAGCCCCTGACTTCCGGCGTATCGAACCTTACGCGCGGGCTCTGGCTCACCGCCGCAGCGCGGTCGGGAACGGCCACCGGCGTCCCGGGCGTCGCGACGACGCTTGGGCTCTGCGCCGCTGGCGCCGCAGCCTGTTGCTGCTGTTGCAGCGCCGCACGCTGGACCCGCTCGCGATCGAGCCGCGGACCCTCGACGAGGAACTGCCAGCCCAACACGATCGCGATCGAGATCACGATCGCGAGGATGAGGTTCTTCTGATTTTCTTCTTTGAACATCGCTGGGGAATTCAGAACCGTATGTCGTTGCCGAGCGGGCCACGGAGCCCGCGCGCGGAGGGAACTGGATCGAAGCCGCCAGCGTTCCATGGCTGGCAGCGCCCGATGCGCCTGACTGCCAACCACATGCCACGCCAGGGGCCGTGGGTCATGATGGCGTCGAGCGCATAGGCGGAACAACTCGGGTGGAAACGGCAGTGGGGCCCGAGCAGGGGCGACAGCGTCCAACGATAGAGATGGATCAGCGCCCGCAAGAAGAGACTGGCGAGGAAGTTCATCGACGCGGTGCCGGCGTCAGCGCCCGGTCGATGGCCTGTTCGACATCGGCGACGATTTTTGCCCAGGGCCGCTTCAGGACGGCGGCCCTTGCGATGAAGACATAGTCGATGCCGGGTTTGGCGTGCCCGGGCGCCACGAGTTGAACCGCCGCCTTGATGCGTCGGCGGGCGCGATTGCGAACCACCGCCCCGCCGAGCTTTTTGGTCGCCGTGAAGCCGATCCGCACTTCGTTCGCGCCTGCCGCGTTCTCGCCTGCCGCATCGTCGTCGCGCTGTCGCGCCTGCACGACCACGCTGGTCGACACCGCTTTGCGCGCTGCCGCGGCAACCGCAAGAAACTGGGGGCGGCGGGTCAGCCTCGTTATGCGGGGCCCGGCATTCGGCGCCATCGGGCGCTTCCGGGGGCTGGTGAGGTGCGTGGTCAGCGTCGCTTAGGCGGAGAGCCGCTTGCGGCCCTTCGCGCGACGTCGGGAAAGAACGCGACGACCGCCGACGGTCTCCATGCGGCTGCGAAAACCATGGCGCCGTTTGCGGACCAGCTTGCTCGGTTGATACGTACGCTTGGACAAGGCAATAGCTCCGGTTTACGCCGCGGGTCGGGCGGGGCTGTCAGGGGACGGGGCGGCTTATATCGGCCGGGCGCCGGGCAAGTCAAATGAACGACTCGATGCGGTCACCGCAAACGCGGTGACCAGCGCAGACGGGATTGGTATCGTCCGCGCCTTCTCGGGGCAAGCGGCCCTGATTAACCAGTCCTGAGCCTGTGCGGACCCGATGCGCCCCTCGATTGCCAGTGTTCTGACAGGTTTGCTCATCGCCCTCTGCCCGTTGGGCGTGAACGTCAAGGCGCAGCAGCTCCAGGCGCCGCAGCCGGAGAGCGGCAGCGGTGTTTCCCAAAAGCGCGCGGTCCTGGCCACGCGCCATATGGTGGCGGCGGCAAATCCGCTCGCCGCCGCGGCTGGACGCGACGTCCTGCGCCAGGGCGGCAGCGCGCTCGACGCGGCGATCGCCGTACAGATGGTCTTGAACCTGGTGGAACCGCAATCCTCGGGCATCGGCGGCGGCGCCTTCCTCGTCCATTACGACGCGACCACCAAGCTGACCACGACCTATGACGGTCGCGAGACGGCGCCGGAGCGCATCACGGCCGATTGGTTCATGGCCAGCGATGGCGCCCCCTTGCCCTTCGCGCAGGCCGCGGTCGGCGGACACGCCGTGGGGGTCCCCGGCCTCCTGCGCATGCTGGAGATGGCGCACAAGGATCACGGCCGATTGCCGTGGGCGCGGAATTTCGAACCGGCGATCCAACTCGCGCGGGACGGCTTCATCGTCACCCCACGTCTCAACCGTCAAATCGCGGATACGCCGCAGCTCAAGGAATATGAGGCGACGCGGAAGTATTTCTACGATGCGGTCGGCAATCCGCAGCCGGTCGGCGCGCAACTCGTCAACGACGCGCTGGCCGAAACGCTGCGGCAGATCGCCAATGGCGGCGCCGATGTCTTTTATAACGGCGCCATCGCGCGCGACGTCGTGGCCGCGATCGAGAGCGTCGGCGCCCGCACCGGCCTGGTCTCGCTCACCGATCTTGCGCATTACCGCGCCGTGAAGCGCGACGCCGTGTGCAGCCTTTATCGCGGCGCTCGGATCTGCGGCATGGGGCCACCGTCGTCGGGCGGCATCGCCGTCGCGCAGACGCTGGGCATACTCGAATCCTTCGCTCTGAGGCCGCTGGGCCCGGGATCGATCGAAGCGATCCATCTCATCACCGAAGCGACGCGGCTCGCTTTTGCCGACCGCAACCGCTTCGTGGGCGATTCCGACCACGTGCCCGTGCCGCTGCAGGGGATGATCGACCAGAGCTACCTCAGCGCACGCGCGCGGTTGATCGATCCGGCCAAGCGCGCCACGAAAGTCGAGCCTGGCGTGCCGCGGCATGCGCGTCTCGATCTGCTGCCGCCGACGCGGCTCGACACGACGCTGGAGATTCCGGCGACCTCGCATATCAGCGTGGTCGACGGGTCGGGCAACGCGGTCGCGATGACGACGACCATCGAGAACGCCTTCGGCGCGCGGGTCTTCGTGCGTGGCTTCCTCCTCAACAATCAGCTGACGGATTTCGCGCTCAATCCGCGCGATGGCGATCAGCTGGTCGCCAATGCCGTCGCCGGCGGCAAGCGCCCGCGTTCCTCGATGTCGCCGACGATCGTGACGGATGCCGGGGGTCGCCTGCTGCTCAGCCTCGGCTCACCCGGTGGCGCGCGCATCATTCCCTATGTCGTGCAGACCCTCGTCGCCTTCCTCGATTGGGATCTCGACATCCAGCAGGCGATCAGCCTGCCGCGCCATGTCACGCTTGGCGGTCCCCTGGAGATCGAGAAGGGCTCGGCTCTGGAGCACATCGCCGCGGCGCTGAAGGAGCGCGGTCACACGGTGGTGGAGAACGAGCTGGTCAGCGGCCTGCAAGGCATTGCGGTGATTCGCCGGGGCGACGCCGTGCAGATCATGGGTGCCGCCGATCCGCGGCGCGAAGGCGAAGCGCTCGGAGACTGACGCGACCGCGTCTTTCGTGCGCGCGTGGCCGCATGCAAGCGACTATGCTGCACGACATGATCATCGTGCACATCGCCCGCACTTGCCACCGCGTCTGCCATGCATCCTGAGCTGAAGCTGCAGCCGAGCCATCATCGGCGCGTGCGCGCCGGGCATCCCTGGGTGTTCTCCAACGAAGTGGTGATGGACGCCGCCGCGAAGGCGCTGCCCCAAGGCGGCGTGGTGCGGCTGGTGGCGGCAAACGGCGAACCGCTCGGCCTTGCGACGTTCAATGCGCACACGCTGATCGCCGCGCGGGTCCTGACCCGCAACAGCGACGAGGCGATCGACGCGAGCTTCTTCGCCACGCGCCTCGCCGCCGCCGTGAAGCTGCGCGAGCGGCTGCATCCCGGCGGATTCTATCGCCTCATCCACGCCGAGGCAGACGGCCTGCCCGGACTCATCGTCGATCGCTACGGCGACGTGCTGGTCGCACAGCTCAACACCGCGGGCATGGAGGCGTTGCGGCCGATCCTGGTGGCCGCGCTCGATGCCGCGCTGTCGCCCCGCGCGATCGTGCTGCGCAACGATTCGCCGTCGCGACAGCTCGAAGGACTGCCGCTCAAGGTCGAGATGTTGCGCGGTCCGCTGCCGGCCGATCTTCCCGTGCATGAGAATGGTTGCCGGTTCTTCGCCGATCTCGGCGAGGGACAGAAGACCGGCTGGTTCTTCGATCAGCGCGAGAACCGCGCGATGATGGCGGCGTTCGCATCCGGTGCGCGCGTGCTGGACATGTACGCCTATGCCGGCGGGTTCGGCGTGCTCGCGGCGCAGCGTGGCGCGGCGGAGGTGACTCTGGTCGATCGTTCCGAGCGCGGAATCGCGCTCGCCAGCCATGCGGCCGAAATCAACGAGGTGACGCCGCGCTGCCGGTTCGTGAAGGGCGAGGCGTTCATGGAACTGGAGCGCCTGGCCGGGCAGGGCGCGCGCTTCGATGTCGTGATCGCCGATCCGCCGGCCTTCGTGAAGTCGAAGAAGGATCTCGGCCCCGGCGCGCGCGGTTATCGCAAGCTGGCGCGGCTCGCGGCACGCGTCGTGGCGCCAGGTGGGTTCCTGTTCATCGCGTCATGCTCGCATCACGTCGACATGCCGCTCTTCGCCGAACAGGTCGCGCGTGGTCTCGACGATGGCGAGCGCACGGGCCGGATCCTGCGCAGCACCGGCGCCGCCGCCGACCATCCGGTCCACCCGCATCTGCCCGAGAGCGCCTATCTCAAGGGCCAGCTGCTGCAGCTGGATTGAGCATCGGCGAAGTTCGGAGACGAAGATGCGCAAGCTCAAACACGTCGAGATACGCCGAGCGATCATCGCTGCCTGCCGCGACATGAATCGGCTCGGGCTCAGCCAGGGTACGTCCGGCAATATCAGCGTGCGTGTCGACGAAGGGTTCCTGATGACGCCAACAGGCGTCGCCTATGACGCGCTTCAGCCCGAGCTAATCGTCGCGATGACGGCTGCGGGCGAGTTCACCGGCGATGTCCTGCCGTCGAGCGAATGGCGCTTTCACCGGGACATCCTCGCCAGGAGGCCCGATGCGCATGCGGTCGTGCATTGCCACGCGATGTTCGCGACGACTCTGGCGATCCTCCACGAGGAGATTCCACCGATCCACTACATGATCGCCGCAGCCGGCGGTCCGAACATCCGGTGCGCGCCCTACGCGACCTATGGAACGCGGGAACTTTCGGCGCACGCACTCGCCGCGCTCGAAGATCGCAAGGCGTGCCTGCTCGCCAATCACGGCATGATCGCCATCGGGCCCAGTCTCGCGCGGGCGATGTGGCTCGCGATCGAAGTCGAAACGCTCGCAGCGCAGTATTGGCGCGCGCTGCAGATAGGCAAACCGAAGCTGCTCACCAAACGGGAGATCGCGACGGTGCTCGAGAAATTCGGCGGCTACGGCCAGCAGCCCAAGCTCGAGGCAAGGCAGCGACCATCGATCAGCCGCGGCTCGCGCCGGCATCGTTGAGCGACCAGTCGTAGCGGTCGGACGCGATGCTCGCGACGCCGTTCAGCGCGGAGGCGAATTCCGGTCCGGCGTAGCGCCGGAGATGCGCGATCACGCCCGCCTCGCCGCCGCCGAAATCGTCCTGGAACCAGACGTAGATCGACGACGTGATCAGCTTGCCGTCCTTGATCTCGGCGCCGCGGGGATGGTTGACGTAGGCGCGCGCGCCGGCGTCGAGGAGCGCGTTCATGTTCGCTGGCGTGAACGCCTCGCGGAGCAGGTTGGGGCAGCCGATCGAGGCGCAGTTGACGGCGTAGTGCGTGCGCGGATCCTTCCAGATCGGGCGCAGGATGCGGTGCTCGATGTCGTCGAGCGAGATCTCCTCGCCCTCGATCCGCACGAGCTTCTTGCCCCAGGGGCCGGACGAGAAGAGTCCGGGCGAGATCTTGATGTCGCGGATCGACTTGACCGGATAGGCCCCGATCACGGTCTTCACCGTCAGCGCGTTGTAGAGATTGATCCAGAACGCGCGCTGCTCGGCGCGGCTGAGCTTCGTGACCGGGGTCGCCGCGAGGCTGGCGACGTAGCCATCGAGCGCCGCTTTCTCGCTGGCGCCGACGCGGCCATAGGCGAGGCGGTTCACGCCATCGGGGTTCTCGCTGACATGGCGATCGAGAAACGCCGTCCAGCCCGTGTGGTCGACGCGCAGGGATGAATTCGGATCCTGCGCCTGCCAGCGCGGCCAGAGTTCGGGCTTGGGCGCGGCCATCGCCGTCAACGGATGCGCGGCGAGCGTCGCCCAGCAGGAGATGAGCAGAGTACGGCGAGAGAGCATGGTCGTTCCTCCGAAGATGCAGAGGATACGCGGCGGCGCGCCGATCCGGCGTGGGCCTCACAGCGAGTTGATCGATCCTCGGGCTGGGAAGACGAATAGTCGGATCGAGGTGACACGCCGGATGACATCGAGCGGCATTGTATCGCGGGGGGCAGTGATGCGACGATCCGAATCCATCGAGATCTCAGAGGAGCGGCGCCATGCCTTTCGATGATGACGGGCGCAGACCACGGGCGCGCAACGTGCTCGGCGGGCCCTTGGTGATGTGTTCGCACGAGCCGGTCACCGGCTTCTACCGCGACGGCTGCTGCAATTTCGGGCCCGAGGATCACGGCGTGCACAGCGTCTGCGCGGTCATGACGGCCGAGTTCCTGGCGTTCTCGGCCGCGCGCGGCAATGACCTTTCCACGCCCATGCCCGAGTACGGCTTCCCCGGCCTGAACCCGAGCGATCGCTGGTGTCTGTGTCTCGCGCGCTGGAAGGAAGCCTTCGACGCCGGAATGGCCCCGCAGCTGGTGCTGGCCGCTACGCATGAGGTCACGCTGCAACTGGTCCCGCTCGAGATCCTCAGGCAATTCGCGGCGCCCGCGGAGTCGGGCTAGCGATTCATGCGGCAGCGATGCGGCTGCGCGCCGTCAGCGGCAGCGTCAGGCGGAAACGCGTTCCCCGAACGGTGCTTTCGACGAGGGTCAACTCGCCGCCATGGGCGCGTACGAGTTCGGCGGCGATCGCGAGGCCGAGCCCGGAGCCGCCCGGCTTGGCCGTGCCGGCGAAAGGCTCGAACAGTCGCTCCTTCACGCGCATCGGCAGCCCCGGGCCGTCATCGGCGACGTCGATGCGCACGATGTCGCCCGTCGATTCGGCGGCGAGCGTGATCGTGCTTGCGCCCGCCTCGGCGGCGTTGCGGCCGAGGTTGACGAGCGCGCGGAACAGCTGTTCGCGATCCGCCACGACGTCGAGCTCGCGCGCGATCGTGCTGTCCCAGATCGCGCGCCCACCGGTGAGCAGCGAGACGACCTCGCCGACCTCGTCGATCAGGCTGGCCAGCACGAATCGCGTGCGATGGGTCGGCGGCAGCTCCTCGCGCGCATAGCCGAGCGTATGCTCGCAGAGGCTGACCGCGCGATCGATCGAGCTGAGCAAGGCCGGCGCCGTCTTCTGGACCTTGGGATCGCTCGAGCTGGCGAGGCGGTCGGACATCAGCCGCGCGGCGGCGAGGATGTTGCGCAGATCGTGGTTGATCTTGGCGACGGCGCCGCCGAGCGCCGCGAGGCGGGCCTTCTGCCGCAGCGCCGCACGCAGCTTCTCCTCCATATGCGCGAGCTCGCGCTGCGCGATGCCGAGCTCGTCCTGGCGCGTCGTCGGGCCGACGATGGTGTCGGGGTGTTCGGGCGCCTCGCGAAACGCGATCATGTTCTCGGTCAGCCGGCGCAACGGCCGTACCATCAACCATTGCAGGGAGAGATAGACCAGCGTCGCCGTCAGGAAGGAGATGATCAGCGACAGGCCGAGAATGCGGCGCGAGAACTCGAACATCGCCGTGCGCATCGGCGCTTCGTCGATCAACGTCTCGACCACCACGTCGGGGTTGCGCCGCGACAAATCGACCACCCGCAGCACGCGCGGCTGGCTCTCGCCGAGCGTCATGAAGGCGTCGGCGATGAACGTCATGAAGCTCGCCGCGCGCAAATCGTAGGTCGCGTCCGCCGCGGGTGGCATGTCCGGCGCGAGCACGCGGCGGACCTCGCCTGGCTTGGCGATCACCACGGCTCGGACCGCAGCGTGGGCGAGGAGCTGCGTCTTCAGCTCCTCGCTCACCATGTTGTCGGGCGTCGCCTCGAGAGCGAGCGTCGCGAGATGCGCCGCCGCGACGCGGTCCTGCAGCCAATCCTGCCGGAACCGCGCGATCGACGGCGCATAGATCAGCACTTCCGACAGCATCACGAAGCCGATCGTGAGGACGAGCAGCCGTGCCGAGAGGCCCGTGATGCCGCTGGGGAGGCGTGGTCGCCGCTGCGTCATGTCGGCCATGGCGATCGTCACCCGAACCGGCTGAGGAGGCGGACCAGCCACTTCGTGCGCGGCGAGAACAGCGCCGCGGTGAAGAACGCGCTCGCCGCACGCTTGTTCACTTCACCGAGCGTCGGATAGGGCACGATCATGCTCGACATGTCGCGCATGGTCAGGCCCTTGGTCATGGCGAGAACCCAGGGTTGGATCAACTCGCCCGCCTGCGGTCCGACGATGCCGGCGCCGAGGATCTTGCCGCACGGCGTGGCGACGATCTTCACGAAGCCTTCGGTCTCGCGCTCGGCCTGGGCGCGATCATTCTCGTGGAACGGCCAGCGCGCGACACGGATGTCGCCGTGCTGCGCGCGCGCCTGCGCTTCGGTGAGGCCGACATTGGCGAGCTCGGGCTCGGTATAGGTGACCCAAGGCGCCGCCGCGTAACTGGCCTTGGCCGGTAGCCGGAACAGCGCGCGCCGGATGACGATGCCGGCATGGTAGCCGGCGATATGCGTGAATTGCAGCGCGCCCGCGACATCGCCGATCGCGAAGACCCGAGCGTTGCTCGTGCGCAAACCGGAATCCACCGTGATGCCCTTCACCGTATACGCAATGCCCGCCTTCTCGAGTTCCAACCCCGCGACATTGGCGCGACGGCCGGCGGCGACGAGCAGAAGCGACCCCGATATTTGCCGCTCGCCGTCCTTGGTCTCCAGCGTCACCGTGATCGCGCCCGCTGCGCCGGCGACGGCCTTGACCTTCGCGCCTTCGTTGATCAGCACGCCGTCCGCGAGCAGCGCCGTGCGCACGACGGCGACGAGCTCGGGATCATCCTTCGGGCAGATCGTGAAGGCCTCGACGATGCTGACCTCGGCGCCGAGTCGGCGATGCGCCTGCGCCAGCTCGCAGCCGATCGGTCCGCCGCCGATCACGATGAGATGGCGCGGCGTTTCGCTCAGCTCGAAGATCGTTTCGTTGGTCACATGCGGCGTCGTACTCAAGCCGGGGATCGGCGGCACGAAGGGCGACGAGCCGGTCGCGACGACGAATCGCCGCGCGCGGATGACGTGATCGCCGGCTTCGACCGTGCGGGCATCGCGGAATTTCGCGTGCGTGCGAAGGACCTTGACGCCCAAGCCTTCGAAGCGCGCCTGACTGTCATTGGGCTCGATGGCGGCGATCACGCCGCGGACATGCGCGCGCACCGCCGTCGCGTCGATCTCCGGGGCGCCGGCCCTGATCCCGAATTTGCCGGCGTCACGAACGCGCTGCGCCGCCTTGGCCGCCGCGATCAGCGCCTTCGACGGCACGCAGCCGAAATTCAGGCAGTCACCGCCCATATGCGCGTGCTCGCAGAGCACCACGCTTTGGCCGAGCTGCGCCGCACCGGCAGCGACCGACAGCCCGGCCGAGCCGGCGCCGATGATGCAGAGATCGACGTCGAGTTCCGCGCTCATGCGCCACGCTTCAGTCGCTTATACGCCACCGGCAAGAGGGCCAGGACGGCGAGGCCGATCAGGGGGCCGAGGACCGGCCAGGAAAAGATGATCCCGAGATTGGGAGTCACGCCGGCATCGAAGACCGCGCCGAGCCCGCTGCCCACGGATGAGTAGACCATCGTGCCGGGGATGATGCCGATGAACGTCGCGATGATGAATTTCGGCAGCGGCGTGCCAAGAAACGCCGCCGCGAGATTGACGACGAAGAACGGAAAGATGGGAACCAGACGCAGCACGATCAGATAGTTGAAGGCGTCCTCGCGAAACCCCGCTTCGAGCTTGGCGAGCGCGCCGCCGGCCTTGGCGCGCAGCGCATCGCCGAGCGCCGTCTGGGCCGCAACGAAGAGTGCGATCGCGCCGAGTGTCGCGCCGATCACGGTGTAGATCCCGCCGATGATGGTCCCGAAAAGAAACCCGCCGGTCAGCGTCATGATCAGCGCCCCAGGCAGCGAGGCCGCTGTGACGACGACATAGGCGAGTATGAATAGCAACGGGGCGATCACGCCATGTCGGGCGACGAGATCCAGCAGCATCGCACGGCTGTCGCGCAGGACGTCGAAGCTCAGATAGCGGTGAAAGCCCAGCGCGAAGAAGGCGGCCGCGGCGGCGGCGATCACCAGCAGCGGCAACATTCTCACCGCTCGGCTTGAGGGCCGCGGCACGGGAACAGTCGAAGGCATTTCAGCCATGACTGAGCCTAGTGGCCGAGGCCCCTCAAACCCGAATCATTTCGGTGTGAGGCGCTTGGTGGCGTCGCGTTCAGGATGCGTGGCGCACTGCCCCGCTGGGAGTCGTGGCCGCCGCCGGCGGCGCGTCGCGTTGGTAAACGATCCGTGAGCCGCGGGCCAGGAATGCGAGATCGACCCATTCGCCGGCCGCGCTGTAGCCGAGCCGGCTCGTGAGATCGCCGCTGAGCTCGTAACTCCGCACATCGATTTCGCGTCCCGCGATGGTGGCGCGTCGGATCCCCGTCTTGCGGGCGGTCACGTCGACGATCACACCGTTTTGAGTGTCGAGCAGCCGCGACCGCAGGGTCATGTCCTCATGCCAGTAGCTGGTCGGCTCGATCGATGTCGGCGCAAGGAAACTGCCGCCGCTGCCTTCCACCGCGAGCCCGTCGGACTTCCGGCGCGCACGCACCTCCGTGCGCGTTCCATCGTCGTTCGTGCGGGCCTCCAGAGATTGCAGCAATCCCTGGCGCCAGATCTCGCGACTGCGGTGCATGTAGCGATAGACCGGGATCAGCGCGAACTTCACCACCATGTCGATGGAGATGTCCACAGCGAGAGTGTCGCCTTCCTGCTTGAACTCGACTCGATGGGTACCTATCGGCGCGCCGTCGCGCAGCACGGTGAAATTCAATGGCGCCGCCACCGGCTGGGCGCGTGCGACCGGCCGCAGAAGCCAGGCGCTGCCGAGCGTCGCCAGCACGCATCGTCGAGAAATTTGCCGCATCATCGTCTTGCTTACGGCGACGAGCGCCAGCCGGATCACCGCAATCCGAGTTGGGCCTCACTGATCGGTGCGGGCACGCGCCAGAGCCGGGATGATCAGGACGAGGGCCAGGGCGCCCAGCATCAATCCCAAGGCGACGATCTCACGCGGGCCCAAGGCTTCGTGCAGCAACATTGCGCCTGTCAGCATTGCCATCATCGGCGCAGCGAGCGAGGCGAGCGACGCGACATGCGCGGGCAGGATCTCGACCAGCCGAAACCAGGAGATGTAGCCGACGACCAGGGCGACGAAGGTCGTGTACGCGGCGCCGAGCCAGGCCGCCGCACTCGCATGCGGCCAGGCGATCGGCTCGATCATCGGCCACAGGAGCATGATCGGCACGGTGCCGAGCAGGAGCTGCCAGGCGGTGGTCGCCAGCATCGGCAGGCTGGGCTTGCGGGTCTTCGAGTAAAGCGTGCCGATGGCCCAGCCGATCGCGGCCGCGAACATCAGCGCGATGCCGGGCAGATCCGCGCGCGCGAAACCGCCGCCGCGCAGGCTGAGCAGGATCACTCCGGCCATGCCCATCGCCAGCGCCACGGTGAAGCGCAGCGACAATTGCTCGCGCAGAAAGACGAACGCGATCAGTCCCGACCACAGCGGCATCGTGAAGGCGAGGACGGCAGCATGGCCCGACCCCAGGATCTGAACGCCATAGGCGACGGTGATCTGCCAGATCGTCACATTGAAGAAGGCCGCAATCGCCAGGAAGCGCCATTCTCCGGCGTCGCGGGGCATGATGCGGGAGTCTCGCATCCGCGCAATCGCCAGGATGATCAGGCCCGCCGCCAGCAGCGACCAGGTTCGCAGCCCCCAGACCGGCAGCTCCGCGAAGGCGATCTTCATGAACGCCCAGTTGCAGCCCCAGGCGACAGCGAGCGCGGCGAGAGTCGCGAGCGCGGCGATTCCGGGCCGGGTGGTTTCGCTCCTCGTCGCGTTCAACTGCGTGCGCTCTCGGCGATCGGCTTGGCGAATTGCGGCTCGCTGTCCCAGGGAAACATGATCCAGGTGTCCTGGCTCACCTCGGTCACATAGGTATCGACCATGGGCCTCCCCGCGGGCTTCGCGTAGACCGTCGCGAAATGCGCGTTGGGCAGCAATTCGCGCACGACCTTCGCGGTGGCGCCGGTATCGACGAGATCGTCGATGATCAGCAAGTCGCTATTGTCCGCGCCGCCGAGCGAGGCTGGCTTGATGATTTCCGTGCTGCCGATCGATTGGTGGTCGTAGCTCTTCACGGACACGGTATCGATGATGCGCAGATCGAGCTCGCGCGCGACGATGGCCGCCGGCACCAGGCCGCCACGGGTGATCGCCACGATGGCGCGCCATGGCCGCATGCCGTGCAGCCGCCACGCCAGCGCCTTGGCGTCGCGATGCAGCTCCTGCCAGGAGACCGGGAACATCTTCGCATAGGGATTGCTCATCTGCGCTCTCGTGACTCGTCATCGAAGGGGAGGACGCGAGAGTGAAGCATGCCGAAGGCGGGGACGGCTATGTCAGGTCGACTCGTCGCCCGGTTCGACCAATTGGCAACCGGCGATGCGCCAGGCGCCGTCGCCCTGTTGTTCCATCGGGTAGAGCGCGAGGACGCGCCGCCCATCCGGGCCGACGAGCGCGACTGTCTGCACCAGCTGGCCCTCGAAGCGCAGCAGGTCGCGAAACGCCACGTCGCGCGGCCGATAGACCGGTTGGTAGCCGCCGCGAGCCATCGCCATGAATGTGTCGGGGTCGCCAAAGATCCGCTGGATGCTCGGCGCGGCCAGGCCGAACGCCGCGGCGCCATCGTCGCGCTGGAACGCGGCGAGCTGGTCGCTGATCACATTGCGGATCGCCATGCGGTCAGCGGCTCCGACATCGGTGGCCGGCGCCTGGGCGAAGCTCGGCGCCGCGAAGGCGAGGAACAGGAAGAGGATGAGCGCGCGCATATCACTCCTACGTGCGCTCAAGCCATTTGGTTCAGTGCCGGCGCAAGGCTCGCAATGCGATCAGGCCGGCCGCCAGCAGCGGCAAGGTCGCGGGGGCGGGAACTGGGGTGTCCGCGTCGGCCAGCAGCTGACCTTCGCCACTCGCCTGAACGATGATGCCTTCCTTGAAATTGTCGTCGTTGCGAACTTCGAAGGCGAGCGTGTTGGTGCCGCGCACGAAGCCGGTTGTGATCTGCAGCGCGTGCAGGATGCCCCATCCGCAGCATGTGCCGGAGTAGTCATGCACGACGTTGCCGTTCAGCAGGACGCGTTCGAGATCGTCGTCGCCGGTCCAGTTGATCGCCAGCGCAACGGAGTTCGCTACGAACGCGGCGAGATCGAAACTCGTCGCGTAGGTGACGCGAACGTTCTCTCCCGTAAAACCGGAGGACGTGGGAATGGTCGTGTCGCTATCGGAGGTGCTGATCCATTTCGCGTTGGACTGATTGGGGACCCAATCGCCGACGGGGGTGCCGAAACCCGGCAGATAGTGGTGGTCGGGAAAGGTGAGGACCACAGCCTGGCCATTCATCGGCGGGCCGTTCGTATCATAGGCGTAACTCCAGCGCGCATCGGCAGCGCTTTCCGACACCCCAACGCCGGTGCCAAAAATGCCGACCGGTGCGGCGAAAGACGCGGCGCTGAGTGTGACGCTCATCGCGACTGTAGCGATGATCCCTGCAATCCTGCTGTGCATCATGTTAGGGCCTCCAAAACTTATGGTAAGCCGCCTGGCGTAACCGCTGCTGTGCGCGCGGTCACAGGCTGCGCGTCGCGCCGAAACTCAACGGACGAAGACGTGGACCTCGTTGGCTGGCAGCGCCGGATCATTGCCGGTCGACATCCGCAGCCGCTGCGACGGCATGCCCATGTCGATCAACGAGCGCATGACCTGCTCGGCCTGGCGGCGCGCATTGGCGGTCGCGATCGCCGCGTCGCCGCCGCCGCGGCCGCTCGCCGCGACGCCGACGATCTCGAATGTCGCTTGCGGCCGAAGCTCCAGCGCGCGATTGGCGGCGGTGTAGAGCGCCTGTTCGTAGCTCGGGTTATTGCGGTCGAAGCGCACGATCACCAGCGGCCGGCTGCCGGGCGGCAGCGGCGCCGCGCCACGCGCCGAGGGCCCTTGATTGAATGCGCGCGCGGCCAAGCCCGGGCCATAGAACTCGCCGGAGCGGATCGCGGAGGCGAGCGTGGTCATGTTCGCGCGCTCGCGGCTCACATAGGCTGATTGGCGCGCGATGTCCTCGGAGAGCTCGACGCGCATGCGGTCGATCGACACCATCACGCGATTGACCTCGTCCTCGACCAGCGCGAGCTGACGGTGGTCGTCCTCGAGCGCGCCAGAAAGGGCATAGGCGTTGCGCACGGATTCGAGCAGGTAGGATCCAAGTGACGCGTCCGAGCCGACCTGGCCCGAGAGCTGCGACAGCGTCCCGATATTCGATGCGAAGCGATCGAGTTCGCCCTGCGCCTGCGCCCATTGCGAGGTGAGGATCGGATTGCCGGGGGTCGTGCCGACCTGCAGCCGGGCATTCATCTGCCCAACCAGTGTCTGATAGCGCTGGGCGGCATCGATGTTCTCGCCGCGTAGCTGCTGGAGACTCTGGCCATGGCCGCCGACCAGGCCCTGAAGCCGGTTGCCCTCTTCGCGAAGCTGTCCGGCGCGCTGGCCAACCGCGGTCGAACTCGTGCTCGCCGCGGCGATGCCGGCCGCGGCGGCGCTGCCCGTGGTGCGTTGTTCGGCGGGGGAGGGCGGGATGTCGATGCGGGTCGTGGTCGCGGGCGGCGTGCTGCTGCGCCCGCCGCCGAGGGATGGCCACAAAGCCTCTGATACCAAGCTGCACGCGCTCAGGTTCAAACACACCACAAGGGTGAGCACTGCCCGGGTCGCTCGGCTTGAGCGCGAGCGATCAACGGCGCGCGCGCGACGGACTCCAACGACCACCAACTCGGATTCTCCCTGCCGGGCAATGATTTGCGCGAGATTCGCAGGCTTGAAATTGCGCGCGGAATGTATCCAATGCAATCAGGGCGGACAAGCTGAAAGCCGCCGCGCCGCGCGATCGACGCAAGACTTGGGCGCGCCGGCACGGGTACTTGCCAAGTCCGCCGTGATGCGAGTACGTTCCGCGCCCTTCGTGAAACCCTGTCGTTTCGCGCAGTTTGTGCGGCCGTAGCTCAACTGGACAGAGCACCAGACTACGGATCTGGGGGTTAGGGGTTCGAATCCCTTCGGCCGCGCCATTCTCTTCCTGACATTTCGCGATCGCACCGGCGTCACGGCTTGGCGCCGCTCTCGGCGATTCGCGACAGCAGCAATGCGTCGTCGGTCGTGCCGCGCAGGATCGACTCCGCCAATCCCGCGGCCTCGGGCAGATGCGCGGTGAAGCGATGGAACTTCGCGATCACGTCCGGTTCGGGCAGCGGATTGTCGGGATCTCCGGGAACGCTGGTGACCTCGCTGCGCAGTTCGCCGCGGTTCGTTTGCGCGATCAGGCGCGCGGCGCGGCTGGCGAAGCGGGTGTCCTCAGCCAGTTCGACCAGCCGTTCCAGGCGCATCAGTTCGGGATCGTCGAGGGCGCGGTAGCAGTCGGGCCCGAGATCGCCAAAACGCAAGGCCGCTGCAGTCGCGAAGGAGAGGCTGAATTGGGCGGCAATCGGCGTCTGTGGCGCGCGGTTGGCGCCATAACGCAGCGCCTCGCCATAGATTTCCAGCCGGATGCCGGTGATGTCGGTGATGTCGGCGCCGGCGCGCAGCTGGCGCCGCAGTTCGATCGCCGCCGCTGCGGCGTAATGTGCGTGGCGGACCCCGGCGAAGGGCTTGAGGTAGCCTTCCTCGACGAGCCAGATCCCTGCGGCACTGCGCTGCGGCGGCGAGTCGTGGAGGAGCGCGAGGCGGCGGGCTTCGGCGAGGCTGCCTTCCGGGGCGTCCGATCCGGCCTGGGCAGCCGCAGCGGCGAGGATGCCAAGCAGAGCGGCGTGCGCGGCATAGGCGTTGCGTCCAGTCATGCCCGCCGCCAGCGGGCGATACAGGCTGAATGGGATCTGACAGGCCGCGATGCGAACGGCACGCGCGGCGTCGGCGCCTTGCAGCCACGCGCAAGCGGCGGCGGCGCCGAGCGCGTGCCATGAGCCATCGACATGCATGCCCGGCCGGATCCGCCAGATCTCGCCGGCGCGCGCCCCGACCTCGTAGCCGATGACCAGGGCGTGCAGGATGCGGCCGAGACTGTGGCGATCGGCCATCGCCAGCACGGCCGGGACGACGGGCAGCGCAGGCCGGCCGTGCGCACGGGCCAAGCCCTCATTCGCCTCGTCCCAGCACATGGCGGCGGCCCCGAGCGCGGCAGCGCCTGCCGGGCCGAGGGAAACCATTGAGCCAGGCAGTCGCACCGCGCCGGGAAACCAGGGCGCGAGGCTGGTCGCGATGCGCTGAACCTCCGCATGCTGCAGCCCCGCCGCGATGCAGCCGAGGGAGTCGAGCAACAGCAATCTCGCCTTGTGCTCGATCCGCGCGGGGAGGGCAGTCGATGCCCAGGCGATGACGTCATCGAATTCGGCAGGGTCGTCGCTGCGCGTCCTCATCGTCGGCTTCTTCGCAGCTGAGAGCGAGGACAGGTTGGCGGTCGTGACGATTCCTGAATCGACGGCGCGGCAAGAAGCATAGGCAGGAGCGGCAACACGGCTAATATGTCTGAACCGGATGACGTGGGCAGGGCAAGCTCGTTTCTCGCGTGCCGGATTGGTCGGTTGGCGGAAGAGCGCGTGGATTGCCTGATGAGAACCCGAGCCGACTCGAGCCGCCGCGACGGATCGGACGCCGAGTCGTTGCGCGTCGACGGCCTGAACCTTTCCTACGGGCAGGTGGCGGCGCTGCGCGATGTCGATCTGCGGGTCGGGCGCGGCGAGTTCGTCGCGCTGCTCGGTCCGTCCGGGTGTGGCAAGACGTCGTTGCTGCGCGCGATCGCCGGCTTCGTCCATCCCCAAGCCGGGTCGATCCTGCTCAACGGCCGCAATGTCGTCGATGTGCCGCCGCGACGGCGCAACATCGGGATCATGTTCCAGAGCTACGCGCTGTTCCCGCACATGACCGTGTTCGAGAATGTGCGCTTCGGTCTCGACAGCCGGCGGTTGCCCAATGCCGAGGTCATCGAGCGAACCGGCCGCGCGCTGGCGCTGGTCGGCCTCGCGGCGCTCGCCGATCGCCGCCCGAAGCAGCTGTCGGGCGGTCAGCAGCAGCGTGTCGCCCTGGCGCGCGCGATCGTCATCGAGCCGGACATGCTGCTGCTCGATGAGCCGCTCGCCGCGCTCGACAAGGTCCTGCGCGTTCAGATGCAGACCGAGCTGAAGACGCTGCAGAAGACCATCGGCGTCACCGCGGTCTTCGTGACCCATGATCGCGAGGAAGCCATGTCGATGGCCGATCGCGTCGTTGTCATGCGCGACGGGCGGATCATGCAGATCGCCGCGCCGGAGGAGCTGTTCACCAATCCGCGCAATGCCTGGGTCTGCGATTTCATCGGCGCGGGGAATCTGCTGCGTGGCGATCTGGCGTCCGACGGTAGCGGCGGCTTCTCGCTTGCGCTCGGGCCGGGCTCCGTGCTCACCGGGCGAGGAGAGGCGCACACACGGGGCGGTGCGTCGCTGGCCTTCGTGCCCTTCGATCGCGTGCGACTTCGACCCGCCGCGGACGATGCCGGCCTGAAGGTGACGGCGCGGCGCTATCTCGGGCTGTCGGTCGAGCTGCACATCGCCTATTCGCATGGCGTGGTGCGCAGTCTGATGACGCCGCAGGAGGCCGCGCCTTTCCCGATCGGTGCGCCGGTCTGCGTGCAGGCCGATCACGGCGATTGCCGCTTGCTGCCCGACGATTGAGCCGCATGGCCGATCCCATCACCACTGGCCGCCAGGAATTGCTGCGCTTGACGATTGCCGGCGATCGGCTCTCAGTCACGCCCGAGGGCATGCTCATGATCGATGCCGAGCGCGCGGATGCACTGCTCGAGCGCTTCGGCTCGCCGCTCTACGTCGCCGTCGAATCGACGATTCGGGAGAACTATCAGCGGATCCTGCGCGCCTTCACGCGGCGCTGGCCGGCTGACGTGAACGTGATGTACGCGATCAAGACCAACAACAATCTGGCGATCCGCGCGATTCTCTCGTCCGAAGGCGCCGGCGGCGATTGCTTCGGCTTGGGCGAACTGCACGCGACGATCGCCGGCGGCGCCGATCTCCGCCGCGTCGTCATGAACGGCAGCAACAAATCCCGCGCCGAGATCGCCGCGGCGATCGCGCGTGGAATCGCGATCAACATCGACGGCATGGAGGAGATCGCCCTGGTGCAGGAATGCGCCGCGGCGGCGGGCATCACGGCGCGCGCCAATCTGCGCCTCAAGCTCCTGCCGGCCGCGCTCGATGCGTTCAGCAGCGAATTCTTCAAGACGTCCGACAGCATTCGCGAAGCGGTGCGGCGGTCGAAATGGGGATACACGGTCGAGCATGCCGCCGAGTTGGTGCGCCTGATCCAGGCGCAGCCCGATGTCGCGCTGATCGGCTACAGCGCCCATCTTGGGCGCTTCTCCGCGGCGCCCGACTCCTACGCCGTCGTCGGCCGCGCGTTCGGCGAAGCCGTGCTGCGGCTTTTCGCGCAGACGGGCTTCTGGCCGAGCATGCTGGACATCGGCGGCGGCTGGGCGCGACAGCGCGAACCGGAATCGCGCGCGCCGGAACTCAATCCCTTCACGATCGACGAGTACGCCGAAGCGGCGACGCAGGCGCTGCGTGCCGCACTCGCGCCGGCCGGGCGCGCACTGCCGGCGCTGTGGCTGGAGCCGGGTCGCTATATCGTCGGCAATGCGCTGGTCCTGCTCGCGCGCGTCGGCGCGATCAAGCGCGATGACGGGCTGTGCTGGGTGCATGTCGATGCCTGCACCAACGATCTGATGCGCATCGAGACGAGCAAGGCCTGGCACCACATCCTGCCGGCGAGCCGGATGGACGCCCCGATGACCGAGCGGGTGGAGATCGTCGGCGGCACGTGCATCCCCTCGATCCTCGCGGCGCAACGCGCCATGCCGCGGTTGGCGCCTGGCGATTGCGTCGCCATCCTCGACGCGGGGATGTACGCGGAAGCGATCGCCAACCAGTTCAACGCCATTCCGCGGCCGGCGACGGTGCTGGTCTCGGCGCAGGGCAGCGACGTGATCAAGCGGCGCGAGACGATCGAGGATGTCTTTGCGACGCATGTCATCCCGGCCCGGCTGAGGCCCGCATGACGACGCTCCCGCGCAGCGGCGGCGGCATGCGGCGTCTCGGCGCGGCGATCAACCGCATGCCGACCTATGTGATGCTGCTCGCACCGGTCATCGTGTTCTACGCGATCTTCCTGATCGGGCCCTATGTCGCGCTACTGACCATGAGCCTCTACCGGTACAGCTCGAGCGCGCTGTTCACCACCACGTTGACCTTGGAGAACTACGTCGCCGTTCTCACCGACCTCTTCTATCTGCGCATGCTCGGCGGGACGATCCTGCTCGGCCTGGGCGTGACGCTCGTCACGCTGGTGCTCGGCTATCCCCTCGCGCTGAGCATCGTGGGCGCCGCGCCGCGGCTGAAGGCGATCCTCCTGATCATCGCGCTCTCGCCGATGCTGGTGAACCTGGTGGTGCGCACCTATGCCTGGCTCGTCCTGCTCGGCGACAAGGGCATCATCAATTCCTGGCTGATGGCGGCGGGCGTCATCGATTCGCCGCTGCCGATCAACACCAATTTCTTCGCCGTGACGATCGGCCTGGTGCACGTCACGCTGCCGCTGATGATCCTCAGCCTGGTAGGCATCATGGAGCGCATCGATCGCAGCCTGCTCGAGGCCGCGGAAAGCCTCGGCGCCGGGCCGTGGCGGGTCCTCAGCCGGATCCATTTCCAGCTCGCGCTGCCGGGAATCGGCACCGGCTCGCTGCTGGTCTTCTGTTCCGCGATCAGCGCGTTCGTGACGCCGCGTCTGCTCGGCGGCAACCGCGTCTCGACGATCAGCACCGCGATCTACGAGAAATTCTCCTTCTCCATGAACTGGCCGCTCGGCGCGACGCTGGTCTTCATCCTGCTCGCCGTGAATTTCCTGATCATCTTCCTCCACGGCCGTTTCTTCGGGGCGCGGTGATGTTCGATCGGCTCGTCAGCATCGCATCGGCCTGCGTGGTCCTGTTCATCCTCGGCCCGCTGATCGTGATCATCGGGGCGTCGTTCACGACGACGCCCTACGTTGCGTTTCCGCCGCAGGGCTTCACGCTGCATTGGTACCAGCAACTCCTCGGCAAGGCGGATTTCTTCAAATCCTTCATGGACAGCCTGGTGCTGGGCGTCCTCGCCACGACAGGCGCCGCATTGATCGGCATCCCGGCGGCGCTCGGCCTGCATCAGGGCGGGCTGAAGGGCAGGGCGGTGCTGAGCGGCTTCGTGATGGCGCCGCTGACCCTGCCGACTTTCGTCACCGGGGTGGCCTTGCTGCAGTTCTATTACGCGATCGATCTCGACGCGCCGCTGATCGGGCTGCTGATGGGCCACATGCTCATCACCATTCCGTTCTTCGTGCGCACGGTGGGCGCCGCCCTGCTCGCGCTCGACCCCGCGATCATCGAAGCCGCCGAGAGTCTGGGCGCCAGTGTGCTGCGCACGCATCTGCGCGTGACCTTGCCGGCGATCGCACCGTCGATCTTCGCCGCCATCACCTTCGTTTTCATCACCTCGTTCGACCAGGTGACGATCTCGATCTTCCTCAGCGGCCCCGACGTGATGCCGCTGCCGATCCGGATCTACAACTACATCGAGTTCGCAATCGACCCGATGGTGGCCGCCGTGTCCTCGGTGCTGATCGTCCTGGCCTTCGCCATCGTCGCCGCCATGCAACGGGTGCTCGGACTCAACCGTGCGTTCACCGGCGGCGCGAGCTGAGCGCGCTCGTCTCTCTGGATTCGGCCATCGTTCCGTTCGAAGATGTCCCATCGATCGATTTTCAAGGGGAAGCCCATGACGACTTCATTCAAACTCGGACGCCGGCGCGTGCTGGCGACGGGCGCGGCACTCGGCATCGCCGCGCCGGCCATCGCGCAGACGCGGCCGCGCATCATCGTGCAGACCTTCGGCGGGCTTTTCGAGAAGACCCTGCGCGAAGGCGTGATCCCGAATTTCGAGAAGGAGACGGGGATCGACGTCACCCTGACCATCGAGGATGACACCACGATCCTGCCGAAGCTGCGCGCCGCGCGGTCGCGCGCGCCCTACGACGTCGTCACGCTCGACAACAACATCGCCATCCTCGGCGGCGAAATGGGGCTCTGGGCGCCGGATCAGTCGGCGCAGATGCCCAACGCCGGTGCGATCTACAAGAGCTCGATGCCGCCGGTGACCGGCAATTACGGAGCGATCGTCTATGAATACGCGCTGGTCTACAATTCGAAGAAGATGTCGGCGCCGACATCGTGGAACGATCTCTGGGCCGATGGTGTCGTGGCGGGCGTACCGCACATCACGCAATCCTACGGCATGACCTTCCTCTACATGGCGTCGATCCTGAACGGCGGAACGGCGACCAATCTCGATGCCGGGTTCTCGGCGATCAAGCGACTCAAGAAATTCAAGGTCTACAAGAATGTCAGCGAAGGCCTGTCGCTCTTCCAGCAGGGCGAGATCGACGCGGCGCTGTTCTATGGCCATCGCGGTCAGCAGATGATCGACATGGGCCTGCCGATCGTGAAGACCCGGCCGAGGGAAGGCACCTGGGGACAGCGCACGGGCGCGCAGATCCCGAAGGCCGCGCCCAATCTCGACGGCGCGCGCGCCTGGGTGAATGCGTCGCTGGGCGTGCCCTATCAGACCGCGTTCGCGCAGAATCTCTACAGCCCGACCAATCGCAACGTCGTGCTGCCGCCCGAGCTGGCGGCCAAGCATGTCTATGGCGAGCAGGTCGTCGAAAACCTGCGCGAGGCGCCGTGGTCCGAGTTGCTGCCGCAGCGCGACGCGCTGCTCGAGCGTTGGACGCGCGAGATCGGTTGAGTCCATCCCGCTGTAGCGGCCATCCGGTCGCGACGGCGGGGTTGTATCGACCCGGCGGCAGACCCCGCGTGAACATCCCTCACCCAGAGCTCCAGCCGGCGACCGGCGCCGCGCTGCTTGCCGCGATCCGCATGCCCAGCGATCGCCTGTCGGTCGCGGCGAACGGCGTGCTGGAGATCGACGGCCACGCGGTCAGCGCGCTGGTCGAGCGCTTCGGCTCGCCGCTCCAAGTCGCGGTCGAGCCGACGCTGCGCGACAATTATCGTCGCATCCGGCAAGCCTTCGCGACGCGCTGGGAGGCCGGCGTGAACGTGATGTACTCGATCAAGTGCAACAATAACTTCGCGATCCGCGCGATCCTCAGCGCCGAAGGAGCGGGTGGCGATTGCTTCGGTCTCAGCGAACTCTACGCCTCGCTGGCAGGCGGCGCCGATCCGCAGCTCCTGGTCATGAACGGCAGCAACAAGTCGCGGGAGGAAGTCGCGACCGCGATCGCGCTGGGCATCACGATCAATATCGATGCGGTGGACGAGATCGCCTTCGTCGAAGAGGCCTCCCGGCGCACCGGCAAGCGTGCGCGCGTCAATCTGCGCCTGAAGATCGCGCCTGAGGATCTCGAGGGTCATCTCGCGCCGGCATATCGGACGCCTGAGGGCGCCGCGGCCGGTGTGCGGCGGACCAAATGGGGCTTCACGCCGGAGGCGGCCGCGCCACTGGTGACTTCGCTGGCGTCGATGCCGGGCGTCGAGCTGCGCGGCTACAGCGCCCATATCGGTCATCTATCGACGCAGCCTGAAGCCTTCGCTTCGGTGGCGCGCGAGTTCGGCGCCGCGGTGGTCGCGCTCGAGCGCGCGACGGGGTTCACGCCCGCTGTGCTCGATATCGGCGGCGGCTGGGCGCAGATGCGCGAGCCCTCGGCGCGCGAGTTCGCGGTCAATGCGGTGACGATCGAAACCTATGCCGAGGCCTCGACGGCGGCGCTGCGTGCGGCGCTCGGCGCGCGCGAAAACCCGCCGGAGCTGTGGCTCGAGCCGGGTCGCTACATCACGAGCAATGCGCAAATGCTGCTGGCCGCGGTCGGTTCGATCAAGCGCGATGCGGGTTTTACCTGGCTGCATGTCGACGCCAGCACCAATGATCTCCAGCGCATCGAGTCCGGCCGGCACTGGTATCAGCTGCTCCCCGCGACGCGCATGTCCGCGCCTTTCGCCGAGGCGACGGAGATCGTCGGCGGCACGTGTTTCAAATCGGTGATCGGGACGCAGCGGCGCATGCCGATTCTGCAGCGCGGCGACCTGATCGCCGTGCTCGACACGGGCATGTATGCCGAGGTGTTCTCGAATCAGTTCAACGGATTGCCGCGGCCGGCGACGGTGCTCGTGGGGCCCGGCGGCGCCGAGCTGATCCGCCGGCGCGAAGCGATCAGCGATGTCTTCGCGACGCAGATCGTTCCGCCGCGACTCGCCGACATTGCGCCGGCGCACGCGTCAGGCGCGGCGTTTCTCGCCGAGATGCGCGGCCGGTAGTCTCACGGCGCGTCCAAGAACCTGGTGTAGGCGATCGCCGCTTCGTCGAGCCCCGCGCCGCTTTCCAGCTCGGCCAAGGACAGCAGCTGCGACCCTGCGACGAGGCTGTGCATCTCGTCGAGATAGCGATGCAAGGCGTCGCTGCGCGCCGAAGCGACCAATGTCCGCGCACGCAGCAGCGCGAGGCGGTCGCGCTTGGGATAACGCGCCGCCGCGCGATAGGACATCTGGTAGCTGCCCAGCGATTTCAGCACTTCGACGGTGAGCTCGTGCAGCGCCGCCGCGTCCGGCAGGCCGATCGACAGCCGCGCCGCGGCGGCGGTTTCGTACCACGGCCAGAACAGATGCTGGTCGCGGATGTAGTGCCAGGCCCAATTGAACTGGCTGCCGATCATGTCCGGCTCGATGCTCGGTGCGTTCTTCGCGAGATGCACGGCCTGGAGCGCCGCGTCCCACAGCCCCATGCTCTCGAGGATGAGGCGACGAACGCGCTGCGGCGCCTGGATCGCGATCTCCGCGGCGATGCTGGCGCCGGTATGCGTGCCGTAAAGGTCGAAGCGCGCGATGCCCAGCGCATCGAGCGCGGCGAGCGTGGCGGCGGCGAAATCCGCGATCTCCGGTGTGGCCTGCGCCAGCGGCGTGGAGTCGCCATTGCCGCGCGCATCCAGGGCAAGCGCGCGTCGCGACATGGCGAGCCGACCGAGCAGCGGCCGCAGCATCCGGGCCGATCCCGGCGACGCGTGCAGCATGATCAGAGGCACCGTGCCGCCGGCGCCCGCTTCCCAGCAATGCACCTGGCCGTCCGCGACATCGACGAAGCGGCGGCGTGGCGCCGCTGCGATCTCCGGCATCGAAGCTACCGACCGGCGACGGTGAGCCCGTCGACGCGCAGCGTGGGCGCGTCGGTGCCGTACTTGAACACGAGATCGTCGGCGGCCGTGAGGTTCAGGAACATGTCCTTGAGATTGCCGGCGACGGTGACTTCGCTGACCGGGTAGGTCAGTTCGCCATTCTCGATCCAGAACCCCGATGCGCCGCGGCTATAGTCGCCGGTGATGACGCTCGCGCCCATGCCGATGAACTCGGTCACATAGAGCCCGCGTCCGACCGATTTGATCAGCGCGTCGCGCGTGATCCTGCCCGGCTCCATGTACAGATTGGTGGGAGAGGGGCTGGGCGGCGACGTCGTGCCGCGCGAAGCGTGTCCGGTCGATTTCAGCTTGAGCTGCCGCGCCGAGCGCAGATCGAGGAACCACGTCGTCAGCACGCCGGCGTCGACGATCTTGCGGCGCGTCGGTGCGATGCCCTCGCCGTCGACCGGCTTGGAACCGAGACCACGCCGGCGGAACGGGTCATCGACGATCGTGATTCCCTCCGCGCAGATCCGCGCGCCCATCTTGTCCTTCAGGAACGACGTGCCGCGCGCGATCGCCGCGCCGTTGATCGCGCTCGCGATGTGGCGCACGAGACCGGCCGAGACGCGCGTGTCGTAGACGATCGGCACTTTGCAGGTCTCGATCTTGCGCGGCGAGAGACGCTTCAACGCGCGTTCCGCGGCGCGGATGCCGATCGCGACCGGGTCATCGAGGTCGCTGCCATGCAGCACCGACGAGTATTCGTAGTCGCGCTCCATGCCCGTGCCTTCGCCGGCGATCACGCTCGCCGAGATCGAATGGCTGGAGCGCGCATAGCTGGCGGCGAAGCCGTTCGACGCGACGAGATGGACGCGGCTCGATCCCCATCCCGCCTCGGCGCCCTCGGAATTCGTGATGCCCTTCACCGCCATCGCGGCTTCCTCGGCCGCACGCGCGCGCTCGACCAGCGTCTCCGTCGCCGGCTCGACCGGATCGTAGAGATCGAGATCGGGGATGGTGCGCGCGATGTCGGCGGGATCGGCGAGGCCGGCAAACGGATCTGGCGGCGCCACCTTCGCCATCGCGACCGCGCGGGCGACGAGTTCGGTCACCGCCTTGGCGCTGCGATCGGACGAGGAGACGATGGCCTGTTGCTGGCCGACGAGCACGCGCAGGCCGAGATCCTGTCCTTCCGAACGCTCGAGCTTCTCGAGCTTGCCGAGCCTGCGGGCATGGCTGATCGAAGCGCCTTCGACGAACAATGCGTCGGCCGCATCGGCCCCCGCGTTGCGCGCCTTGGCGATCAGATCGGAGAGAAAATCGAGCTTGTCGTCGGACGAAGCCATGTTTGCCGCCTCATCGAGGAAGAGAGGCGCGGAGATATAGGCCGCGCCGCCGTGACGCGCCAGCTTTCGTCCGCGTCACGACGCCTTGCGCGCGCCGCCGGCGACGTCCGGGACGTAGGGCCGGCTGGTGAAATGCTCCGCGTCGTCGCCGGCAGCGAATTTCAGGCCGGCCTGCTCGAGCGCGGCATCGGCGACCTTGTCGAGCCTCACGTAGGAGCGGTCGTCCTCGCGCTTGAGCGCATCGTTGCGCGCGGCGTCGTAGCAGATCAGCAGAGTCCAGCGCCGGTCCTTGGAGCGATTGGCATCGGAGCGGTGCAGCGTATTGCAGTGGAAGAAGAGCGCATCGCCGGGCTGCATCTCCGCGTAGAACAATTCGTGCCTGGCGAGGATGCGCCGCATGCGCGCGGGATCGGCTTCGTTCTGGGTCGGCGTGAGCGGCGCGGGATCGATGCGGCCGATGAGATGCGAGCCGCGCACGAGCTGCAGGCAGCCATTCTCCCGGGTCGTGCGATCGAGCGCGATCATGCAGCTGAACATCAGCAGCTCGAGGCAGCAATTGTAGTACCAGTAGCCGTAATCCTGGTGCCACTCCCACGCGCCGCCGATCTCCGGGTCCTTGGCGGAGAGCTTGGACTGGAAATGATAGACCTCGCCGCCGAGCAAGGCCTCGGCGGTATCGACCATGCGCGCGCGGCGCGCGGCGAGGCCATAGACGCTGTCGCCGGCGCGGTTCCACAGGGCGATGCGCGTCGAGCGGCCCTCCTGATCGCGACGGTCGATCACGTGATCGCGCACCGCCGGATCGACTTCCATCGCGCGGCGCAACAGCCCCGTCTCCTCGGCATCGAACAGGCCGCGCACGATCACATAGCTGTCGCGTTCATAGGCGGCGCGTTGCTCCGCGGTCATCACATCCGCCATGGCGTGTTCTCCCGTTCACCCGGTTTTGAGCCTAGCGCCGGCGGCGTCGGGGCGCCAAGCCGATCGCCCCGCGTGCAATCTCAGAGCGGCCAGAGCCCGATCCCGTCGGCGACGATCTTCAGGGCAAGCGCCGTGAGCATGATGCGAAATCCGGTTGCGAACCGATGTTCGGGCATGCGGTCGAGCAGGCGCCGACCGAGCATGGTGCCGAGGAAGCCGAGCCCGATCATCAGGGCGAGCATCGGAAGCCAGGGCAGGAAGCCGAAGCCGAGCGCGGTGAAGGCGCCGACCTTGAGTCCGTGCTGCAGCGTCATGAACCCGGCATGTGTCGCGACGACCTGGTGGCGCGTCAGCGGATCGGGCACGAGGAAGGCGGCCACCAGCGGCCCCGTGGCGCCGACGAACATGGTGCAGAAGCTGGACACCGCGCCGACGAGAGTGAACCACGGCGCGGGCAGGCGGGCCGGGCGCAGGTTGGGGGTCCACACCGACCACAGGATGAACACGCCGAGCACGATCAGCAGCACGGAACGCGGCACCATGCCGACGATCTGCGCACCTGCCGTGACGCCGACGAGCGAGCCGATCAGGAAGGGCAGCACCAGCGGCCGTGCGATGTCGCGGCGCATGATCACCGCACGGCCGCAATTCGAGCCGACCTGGACGACGCCGTGCACCGGCAGCAGCACGGCGGGCGGCAGCATCTGCGTCATCGCCGCGAGCATCAGCACGCCGCCGCCGAGGCCGAGCGCGCCGGTCATGGCCGAGGTGACGAAGGACAGCGCGATCAACGCGGTGGCCGTGGCGGCCGTGATGTCCGGCGGCACGATGAACTGGATCAGGGTTTCGAGCATGGCGCATGATCCTACAGGAACGGCTGCGAGTCCGCGGCCCGAAAGGAAATGATGGGCGGCTTCCATATGAGCGACGATCATCTCGTCGAGTTGTTTCTCACGGTCGTGATCGTCGGGTTCATCGCCCTCGGAATCCGTGGCCTGCGGCGGCCGGGCTGGCGGATCGCCGGGGGGCTCGCGCTGGTGGTCGCGGCGCTGGCTGGAGGCGCGCTGTATTTCTTTGCGACGTTCCAGATGCGCATGTTCTGATCGGCGCGTGTTGAATCGGCGGCGCTGTCCAGTCCCGGGCGCGTGGCGCAATGTCGGGGGAAATCATGCAGCAGCGCAGGCTCGGAAATTCAGGCCTTCAGGTCTCGGTCGTCGGATTGGGATGCAACAATTTCGGCGGCCGCATCGATCTCGAGGCGACGCGCATGGTCGTGCACAAGGCGATCGATCTGGGCATCACGCTGTTCGACAGCGCCGACATCTACGGCAACAGGGGCGGCTCGGAGACCTGCCTCGGCCAGGTCCTCGGCGACCGGCGCAAGGAGATCATCCTGGCGACGAAATACGCCAAGCCGATGGACGATGCCGGTAAGCTGCGCGGCGCCTCGCGCCAGTACATCATGTCCGCCGTGGAGGCGAGCCTGAAGCGGCTCGAGACGGATTGGATCGATCTCTACCAGCAGCACGAACCCGATCCGCTGACGCCGATCGAGGAGACGCTGCGCGCGCTCGATGATCTCGTTCGCCAGGGCAAGGTGCGCTACCTCGGCTGCTCCAATCTGCCGGGTTGGCAGGTGATGGAGGCGCAATGGACCTCACGCCACCACAATCTCGAAAGCTTCGTCTCGGCCCAGGACGAGTACAGCCTGCTGGTGCGCGGCCATGAGAGCGATCTGATTCCGGCGATGGAACGTTGCGGCCTCGGGCTGCTGCCGTATTTCCCGCTGGCCAGCGGCTTGCTGACGGGCAAGTACAAGCGCAATTCGGCGATGCCCGCCGGCGCGCGGCTGACCAACGCGCCGGGTCTCGCCAAGACCTACGTCACCGACGCCAACTGGGCGATCGTCGAGAAGCTCGAGGCCTTCGCCGGCGAGCGCGGCCACACGCTGCTCGAACTCGCCTTCAGCTGGTTGCTCGCGCGGCCGACCGTGTCGAGCGTGATCGCCGGCGCCACCAAGCCCGAGCAGCTCGAGCAGAATGTCCGCGCCGCGGATTGGAAACTCACCGCCGAGGACATCGCGGCGATCGACGCGATCACGCGCAAGGCGTGAGGGCATGGCCGCGAGCCGCTCGACAGTCAGGGAGGGCTGAGAAGCTGTGAAGCAATTGATTGAGATGTCTGAGGCATGCACAGGAGCGGCTCAGATTTCCGGATCTGAAGGAGTGAGCCGGTTGTCGGCGGCCGGCTGTGGCGTCGACGACGAG
>Ga0163144_10001569_pt1 | contig 53624 bp, 52 predicted proteins | sample OliLak19BULKMAT1_FD_123175 | JGI IMG/M metagenome (GOLD analysis project Ga0163144, IMG submission 123175) | Freshwater microbial mat bacterial communities from Lake Vanda, McMurdo Dry Valleys, Antarctica - Oligotrophic Lake LV.19.BULKMAT1 | ecosystem: Environmental > Aquatic > Freshwater >... | reverse complement strand
TCCGGATAAACGGAACTCAGGGCGGGGGTGATTATCGGCGGAAAATCAGGCCGAATTTTCGGGACAAAACAGTTCAGACCGCTTCCGTCGAGGAAGATCGGTCAACCGAAGTTTTCGGGTTAAGGGTAGGTCGGGACGCCGTCATGGAGGAGGGTCCCTCGGACCTTAAAGTCTGGGTCCTCAAGACACAAAATAACGATGTATTTATCGCTACAATATATGACATGGCCTCGTCCGAAACCATCGTCATCGCCGGCCTCAAAACCAACTTCGTGCGCGCCGGAAAAGGGGAGCCCGTGATCCTGCTTCATGGCCTCGGCGCGAGCTCGTATTCCTGGCGCTTCGCGGTGCCGGAATTGTCCAAGCACTACGAGGTGTTCGCGCCCGACCTCCCCGGCTTCGGCCGCACGGACAAGCCCTGGGACTTCGACTACTCGATCCACGGGATTCATTCCTGGATCGTGAAGTTCATGGATCACTTCGGCCTCCCGAAGGCGAGGTTCGCCGGCAACTCGATGGGCGGCGTGCTGTCGCTGTGGACCGCGATGGAGGCGCCGTCGCGCGTGGAGCGCATGGCTTTGCTCGGCACGCCCGCGTATGTGGAGAACCGGCCCAAGATGATCTGGCCGATTTCGTGGCCTATAATCGGCAAGCTCTACGAGCTCCTGCTCGGCGATACGGCCCTGCGGATCATCGCGCCGACGGCGTTCGTGAACAAGGCTCAGGTAGACGCCGCGATGCTCGCCGAGTACGGCCACGCGCTCAAGACCGCGGACGGACGCCGAGCGGTCGCGCAGTTCGTGCGCCTGGCGATTCCGCCGGATCATAAGGAGCGCATCGGGCGCTATCCAAGCGTCAAGCACAAGACCTTGGTCCTAGTCGGCGACGGCGACAGCATGGTCGGGCCCTCCGCGGAGCGGTTCGCCAAGGTCCTGCCCAACGCGCGGTTCGTGCGCGTCGAGCAATGCGGACACGCGGCGCAAGAGGATTCGCCCGAGCGTGTCAACGCGCACCTGCTGGAGTTCTTCCGCTCGTGAGCGACAAGGTCGTCTACTCGAGCGATCCCGACTGGGGCAAGCCCGGCACCCCGCGCCAGCCGGAGCCCGTGCGCCTCGCCTTCGCGCGCGGCGCGAAAGGCTCGGGCGTGACGCGTATCGAGCGTCTCGTGATGCATCCCTCGCATAAGGACGCAATGCTCGGGCGCCTGAAGAAGGCGCTCGGCTGCGGCGGCACGCTCAAGGACGGGAAATTTGAGTTCCAGGGCGACCACCGCGACAAGCTCGAGAAGCTCCTGCTGGCCGACGGGTACAAGGTCAAGCGGATAGGGTAGGATGGGAGGATGAGACTCCTCTCCGCCTTGTGCGCCGTCCTGCTCGCTTCCTCCGCGCTCGCGCGTCCCGCGGTCAAAGGCCTTTCCCAGGAAGAGGCGGAGCGCCGCGCGGCGCTCGTCAGGAATCCCTCATACGAGTTGGCCCTGTCGGTCGGCTCGGAGCAGACGGAGTTCACCGGTCACGAGGTGATCCGCTTCACGCTCGTGGCCGCCGACGATCTGACGATCGACTTCACCGGAGGCGCGATCATCGGCCTGCGCGTCAACGGGACCGAGCTGTCCCCAAAGGCGGCATACGCCAACGGCCTGTTCATCGAGTTGCCTCGCGCCGCGCTGCGCGTGGGCGCCAACGAGGTGGTCGTCGACTACACGCACCCCTACAGCGTCGACGGTGCCGGGCTGTACCGCTTCAAGGATCCGGAAGACGGGCGCTCGTATATCTACTCGAACTTCGAGCCGTACGACGCGAACAAGATGTTCCCGTGCTTCGACCAGCCCGACCTGAAGGCGCCGTTCCGCCTGCGCGTCGTTGCGCCCGCCGACTGGACCGTGGTGTCGGCCGCCGCGGAGACCTCGGTGAAGAAGGACGGGCCTCTGCGCGTCTGGGCGTTCGGCGAAACGGGGAAGCTCAGCACCTATGTCTTCTCCGTGCACGCGGGCCCGTTCCATGTTTGGTCCTCGAAAGCGGGCAAGGTGCCGCTGCGCCTGTTTGCGCGTGAGTCGCTCGCCAAGTACATCCCGCATCAGGAGTGGCTCGAAGTCACACGCCAGGGCCTCGGCTTCTTCGACGCGTATTTCGCCTTCCCCTATCCGTTCAAGAAGTATGACCAGCTCGTCGTGCCCGATTTCAACGCGGGCGCGATGGAGAACGCCGGCGCCGTGACTTTTTCCGAGCGCTATGTCTTCCGCTCCACACCGACGCTCGAGGACCGCGAGGACATGGCCGGCACGATCCTGCACGAGATGGCGCACATGTGGTTCGGGGACCTCGTCACGATGAAGTGGTGGAACGGCCTCTGGCTCAACGAGAGCTTCGCGACCTACATGGCCTCGCTCGCCGCGGGCGAGGCGACGCGCTTTCGAAGGTCCTGGGTCACATTTTTCTCAGATATGAAGCCGTGGGCCTACGACACCGACCAGCGCGAGACCACGCACCCGATCGAGGGCCCTGTCTCGGACACCGAGCAGGCCTTCGCGAACTTCGACGGCATTACCTACGGCAAGGGCGCCTCCGCGCTTAAGCAGCTCTCGTACTTCATCGGTGCCGACAAGTTCCGCGACGGCGTGCGCGCCTACCTGAAGACTCACGCCTACAGCAACGCCGTCGAAAGCGACTTCTTCGGCGCGATGTCGAAGGCGTCGGGCGCGGACCTCGACGCTTGGACCCGGGAGTGGCTGCGCACGACGGGCGTCAACACGGTGCGCGCCGAGTACGCCTGCGCCGACGGGGCCGTCTCTTCCTTCGCCCTGTTGCAGACCGCCGGCAACGGAGTCCTGCGCTCCCACCGCGCGGCGATCGCGCTGTACCGCGAGGAGAAGCCCGGCATTCTCGAGGCGCTTTTCCCGGAGACCGTCGCCTACTCGGGCGCGCGCACTGCGGTGCCTTCTTTGATCGGCCGACCGTGCCCGGACCTCGTCTACCCTAACCACGGCGACCAGGACTACGCGAAGGTCCAGCTCGACGCGCGGTCGCTCGAGGTCGTGAAGACCGGCCTCGCGAAGATCCAAGACCCCCTCGCGCGCATGATGCTGTGGCGCACCTTATGGGAGATGGTGCGCGACGCGAAATGGCCCGTGTCGGATTACGCGGACCTCGTCGTGTCGATCCTCGGCGCGGAGAAGGACTTCAAGGTCGCCTCGCTCGTGCTTGGCACCGTGCACGGCCGGCGTCCATATTCTCCGAGCGTGCTGAGCTACCTGCCGGCGCCCGATTATCCCCGGTTCGAAGCGTTCTATTGGTCCAACGCGGCGGCGTCGGAGCCCGGCGGCGACTTCGAGAAGCTGTGGTACGACGGTTTCGTCGAGATCGCGGCGAGCGCCGCGGGCGCCGCGCGCATGCGCGCCGTTTTGGGCGGGTCGGCGCCGCTTCCCGGCATGTTCATCGACCAGGACCGCCGCTGGAGCCTCATCACGCGCCTCTCCGAGCTCGGCGCCGCCGACGGCGAGGCTCTGATCGCCGCGGAGATCGCGCGAGATCCCTCCGACCTGGGCGTCAAGTCCGAGATCAAGGCGCGCGCCGCTCGTCCCGACTTCGCGAGCAAGAAGGCCTGGTTCGACAAGATCGTCGATCCCGCGACGAAGATGTCCTTGGGCGAGCTTCGCGCGGCGATGGGAACCTTCCACCCGCGCACTCAACTCGCGCTGCGCGGGCGCTTTGTCGAGCCGTTCTTCCGCGGGTTGCCCGCGCTCATCGAGGCCAAGGATGGCGACTTCCTCGACGACTACCTGAAATACATGCTCCCCGTCCTGTGCACCCCCGCCAGCGTCGAGGCCTTCGACGCGTATTTCGCGAAGACGCCGCCCACCAAGCCCGTCGCCCTTCGCGCCCTGCGCGACGCGCGCCAGGAGGAGGAGCGCTGCGTGAAGATCCGGGCGCTGGTCGCCGCCAAGCCATGATCGACAAGCGCGTCCTGCTCATCGACGACGACGAGTCCCTGCGCGAGCTCTTCTCGCTCGCGATGTCGAAGGACTTCCATGTCGCCTCCGCCGAGGACGGTGTCATGGGGCTCGCCAAGGCCGCTGCGTTCAAGCCCCACCTGATCGTCCTCGACCTGATGATGCCGCGCCTCAACGGCTTCGAGGTCCTCCGCCGGCTCCAAGCCGAGGGCTTCGCCGCGACGCCCGTCATCGTCATCACCGGCTACAGCGACCAGGCCAATGCAAGCCTGGTCAGCAAGGAGCCCAATGTCGTCGCTTTCTGCACCAAGCCGCTGAAGTTCAACGAGCTGATCGAGAAGATTCAGGGGACTTTGGCCGCTTAGAGAAAAAATGGTGTCAGGTGTCGCGGTAGTTGCGGTATTGGCGTAGGCGCCGTGAAAAAATACCGCAACTACCGCGACACCTGACACCGTCTAGTCGTTTAGAAGCGTTTGGCGAGGGTGAAGCGGTGGGCGGCGCCGAGTTCGCCGGCGGCTTGGGCGGCGTAGTCGAAGCGGAAGCCGGAGCGCTCGAGGCCGACGGTGAGTCCGCGCGCGGCGTCGAAGCCGGTGCCCTCGGGGGCGGCGCTCTTCGTGGACCAGCCGAAGCGCAGGAGCGCGCCTTCGACGAGCTTCCACTCGCCGCCGATGCCGCCGTCGGCGCCGCCGCCGCGCGGGGCGGTCTGCACCTCGAAGGCCAAGGTCCGGCCCGACGCGATCGAGTACGCCGCGCCGCCGGCGACGCGCAGGGGAAGGTCGTTACGCTGGTTCTCGTATTTCAGGCCGGGGCCCATGTTGCGGATCGCGGCGCCCACGACGAGCTTGCCGGGGCCGGCGCCGTCGACGGCACGGCGCGCGCCGGCGTCCATGGCGACGCCCTGCGCCTCGGAGGAGGCGATGTGGCTGCGCAGGTACTTCACGCTCACGCCGAGATCGGCGACTTCCGTCTTGAGGCCGTAGGCGCCGGCGAAGGCGGAGTCTGAGGCCTGATAATTGCCGGTGGGGCGGCCGAGGGCGTCACGGCCGCCGATGGCGCCCTGGCTCAGGTAGGTCAGCGCGGCGGCGATCGTGCCGCGCGAGGTCGGGTGCGCGTAGGCGAGGAAGTTCTCGCGCGTGCCCAGGCCGAGCTCGGCGTGGCTGACCGAGATCTCGCGCTGCTCCAGGCGGGCAAGGCCGGCGGGGTTCCAGTAGACGGCGCTGGCGTCGTCGGCCAAGGCGGTGAAGGCGCCGCCCATGCCGATGCCGCGCGCGCCGACGCCGATGTCGAGGAACGCCGCGGTTTCCGCCGCGTGGACGGAGCCGGCGAGAAGCGCCAAGGCCGGGAGAAGCTTCCTCACTTGATTACCCCGACCTTGCCGGTCGCCCTGATGTCGGTCGCGCCGGCTTTGCGGGCTGTGACAATGAAGCTGTATACGCCCGAGCCGACGCCCGAGACATCCCACGCGTGATCGAAGGTGATCTGCGAGCCGAAGCCGTTGAGGTCGTCGATGTTGTTCTGCCGGAAATTCGACGAGTCGTGCACGAGGCGTCCCGAGAGGTCGTAGACCCGCACTGAGACCGAGTCGGCGAGGCCGGGCTGGACGCGTATCGACACCGGCGCGGCGTTGCGCGAAGGGCTCGGGAAGGCGTACGCGGCCTTGACGGAGAAGGACGGATCGTTGGGGCCCGAGGGAGCCGAGGCTGCGGCGGCGCCGCCGCCGAAGATGCGGTACAGGGAGAAGTGCGTGGTCTGCGCGCGGACGACCTGATTGTGTGCGTCCACGCTCGACTCGAGCTTCTCCCAGTCGCCGAGGACCGGGTTCCAGTAGTGAACCGCGAGGTCGCCTTCCGACAGGCCTCGAGGAAGGCTCGCGCGGTCGTAGGGGAGCTCGAGCGTGACCGGCTTGGCGAACTGCGTGCCGTGCGGGCCATACTGCACTCCGACCGCAGCCGCGACCAGGCCTTTGCGCGACTCGACGGAGGACTGGCGCCGGTTCTCGACGAGATCGTTCGTTTTGGGCGTCGACACGGTCACGCCGAGGCCCGAGGTCGCGGCGCCCTCCGGAATGACGACGGCGGCGCGGTCTTTCGCGCGGACGGCGGCGCCGGCGCCGCCGACGGAAGAGAACGCGGCGCGCGCGGCCAGCGCCAGCGGGGGCATTGAGGACTTCACGCGGCGCGAGGCCGTCCGGCGCTCTGGCGCCGTGCTCACCGGCGGGGCCGTCGCGGGCCGAACGGCGCCGCCGAGGCGGCGGGACGGCTCGCGGCGCGCGAGGTCGCTCGAGGCGACGCCCGGTCCCGCCGTGCCCGGGCCCGACGCCGGCGCGGCGCGAGGGTTCACGCGCTTGGCCTCCCGCGGCGCCTTCGGCGCGGCGGCGGCGAGCGAGGGGCCTGCGCCCGACGGGGGCTCGCGGCTCTCGGCGGAGGACGCGCGCGAGGCGACGCCCGGCGCGTGCGCGTCAAGGCTAGCGGAGGCGAGCGCGGAGCCGCGGCCTCCGGCGTGCCCGCCGCCCGCCGTGCCCTTGCCCGCGCGCGCGGCGACCGCGGGATGCGTCATGCGCAGCTTCGGGCCGTGGGACGACGGGGCAAGGGCCGCCGTCGACGGCTGCAAGGCCTTGCCGGCCAGCGCCACGGTCCGGCCCAGCACCCGGCCCGCGAACGCGCCATTGCCCGAGACGCGCACCTCCGCGAGAGGCGCGAACAGATTAAACGCCATCCGGGAATTCCCGGCGGCCTTCGCCTCGCCCGCGTCGGAGATGATCCACAGCGCATCGGTCGCGCCCTCCGCATTGAGCTCGGCGCCGCCGGTCACTGCGAGAGGGCCGTGAAGGAAGATGTTGACGCGGCCCGCGACGGTGAGGCGCGACTGGCCCGAGAGAGTCAGGCCGGTCAGGTAGTAATCGCCGGCAGGCAGCTCGAGGCTGCCGCCCGACATGGTCAGCGCGCCGCCGTTGAGCAGGGCCGCGGGAATCACGGTGTTGCCGTTGTGCACTTCGGCCCAGGCGCGCGCCGCGGCCAGGTCGAACGCCGGCGCGGCGACCGGACCCCGGGAGATCGTTCCTTCAACGGCGGCCTGGCCGTTTAAGGTCACGGTGAGGCCCGCGACCGAGCCCGTGACGGCGGCCTTGCCGGACAAAACCACGCCGTCGAGGCCGGTCAGGGCCGAGGTCAGGAACTCGCCGGGCGACACGGCGGCCGTGCGGCGTTGCTCTGCGTTGCCCGCGCGATCCACCGCGCCGAAGCTGATCGTGTGACGGCCCGCGCCCAGCACGAACGGCGCCGTGTAAGCCTGGTCGGCGCCGCCGTCGACGCTGTAAACAAGAGATGCGACGCCCGAGGCTACGCCGCCGGAGACCGGGTCGGTCGCGGTCAACGACACCGCCGAGCCGGCGGCAGCTAGGTCTTCGCCGAACAAGGTCGTGCCCCCGGCGACGGAGAGCGTGCTGAGCGGGGGCGTGGCGTCCACCTGGAAGGAAACGGTGCGCGTGGCCTCGGCGTTTCCGACGCCGTCGACGCTGCGGAAGGAGAGCGTGCGCGCGCCCTCTGCCGCGCCGAAGGGGCCCGCATACTCCGCGGAGGCGCCGCCGTCGAGCGTGAACTCCGTGTGATGCACTCCGGCCGAGACGCCGCCCGTGACCGGGTCCGCGGCCGTGAAGCTCAGCTCGAGCCCCGCGCCGTAGATCGGGCCGGAGGGCGAGGCGTAGGGTGCCGCGGAGAAGGCGAGCGTCGTCACGGGAGCCGCGCCGTCGCGCCAGACCGTCGAGGAGCGGGGGGCTTCTTCGTTGCCGACATTGTCGGCCGCGAGGATCGTGACCGTGTGGGCGCCGTCGGCCGCGGGGAGGGCGAAGGGGGCCGAGACGGGCGTCGGCGCCGCGCCGTCCACGCCCGCGCGCGTCCAGGCGACGCCCGAGGCCGCGCCGTTGACGACGGGGTCGACGGCGTCCCTGCCGAAGGTGAACGCCGACTCTTTCCTCTTGAGGGAGGCCGCCGCCAACCTCATTGAGAACGCCGTCAAGTTTAACCCCGCGCCCAAGAAACGCGTCGAGATTCGCGTCGCGCGCGAGGAGGACTTCCTGAAGGTGTCGGTGAAGGACGACGGCCCCGGCATTCCCGGCGAGGAGCAGCCGAAGCTCTTCCGCAAGTTCTACCAGATCGACCCCGATTTCACCGGCCAGATCCCCGGCTTCGGTCTCGGCCTCGCGTTCGTGAAAAGCGTCGCCGAGGCGCACGGCGGGACCGCCGGCCTCAGCTCCCCGCCCGGCAAAGGCGCCGAGTTTCATTTCACCATCCCGGTCGACTAACCTGACGCACCGGAGCACGGTCCGCCCATATCAGAGCGGCTAGGGTCTTTACTAGAATGGCGGCCTTCTTTAATAGTTCAGGAGAACGCCCATGCCCGCTTCAACCAAGAACACCGCCCGCGCCGCCGTGATGGCCGCGGCACTCACCGTCGCCGCGGCGCCCAATCTGCGCGGGGACGAGGGCATGTGGACCTTCGACAACCTCCCGATCAACCTCCTCAAGGAGCGTTATGACTTCACGCCCAAGCAGGACTGGATCGATCATCTTCGCCTCGCGTCGGTGCGCTTCAACGACGGCGGCTCCGGCGCGTTCGTTTCGGCCAACGGCCTCGTCCTGACCAACCATCATATCGCCCTCGGCCAGCTCCAAAAGATGTCCACGCCGAAGAAGGATTTCGTGAAGAACGGCTTCTTCGCCAAGACGCTCAAGGACGAGATCGCCTGCCCCGACCTCGAGGTCAACATTCTTGTCTCCATGGAGAATGTGACGGAGCGCGTGCGCAAGGCCGTGGACCCGAAGGCGGCTGACAAGGACCAGAACGAGCAGCGCAAGGGCGAGATTTCCCGCATTACAAAGGAATCGACGGAGTCGACCAGCTTGCGCTCTGATGTCGTCGAGCTGTATCAGGGCGGCGAGTACTGGCTGTACCGGTACAAGAAGTATACCGACATGCGCCTCGTGATGGCGCCCGAGCTTCAGGCCGCCTTCTACGGCGGCGACCCGGACAACTTTACCTACCCGCGCTACGCGCTCGACTTCGCCTTCTTCCGGGTTTATGAGAAGGGCAAGCCCGTGAAGATTGAGCACTTCCTGAAGTGGTCCAAGGACGGCGCCGCGGAAGGGGAACTCGTCTTCGTGACGGGCCATCCCGGCCGCACCGACCGCCTCGACACCGTGGCACAGCTCGAGTACGCGCGTGATTACGGCCTTCCGCTCTACCTGAAGCACGCGGCCAAGATGCGCGCCGACTACTACGCCTACTCGACGATAGGCGCGGAGCAGGAGCGCCGCTCCAAGGACCGGGTCTTCGGCATCGAGAACGCGATCAAGGCGGTCACCGGGGAGTACGAGGGCCTGCTCGACGCCAAGCTGTTCGCGTCCCTCAAGAGCAACGAGGACGCCCTGCGCAAGACCATCGCCGATTCCTCCGACGAGGGGACCAAGGCCGCGAAAGGCTCGTGGGACAAGATCGCCGCGGTGACGAAGAAGGCCGGCGACCGCCGCCTGCAGTCCACCTACCGCCGCTACGACGCGGTCAAGACCGCGGGCCTGGCCAACAACATCGTGCGCTATGTCGCCGAGACGGCCAAGCCCAACGACAAGCGCTACGAGGAGTACCGTGACTCAAGCCTCGAGTCGCTGAAGTTCCGCCTGTTCTCCCCGGCTCCCATCTATCCCGACATGGAGGAGTTCTTCCTGACCCGCGCGCTCGATAGCGCACTCAAGGAGCTCGGCCCGAACGACGACTTCGTGCGCGCGGCGCTCGAGGGGCGCGAGCCGGCGCTGGTCGCCAAGGAGCTGATCGCGGGCACGAAGCTGATCGAGGTCGCCGAACGCAAGAAGCTGATCGAGGGCGGCCAGAAGGCGATCGATGCCTCGATGGATTCGCTGATCGTGTGGGCGAGGCGGCTGGACCCCGTGTACCGCGCGCAGCGCAAGTTTCACGAGGACGAGATCGAGAGCGTGACCGTGGCGGAGGGCAACCGGATAGCGAAGGCCCGGTTTTCAGTTTACGGCAAAGGGACATATCCCGACGCGACCTTCACCTTGCGCATGTCCTACGGGAAGGTGGCGGGCTACGAGCTCGGCACGACTTTGGTGGCACCGTTCACCAGCTTCTACGGCCTATACGACCGCGCGCTCGGCCACTCCGAGAAGCCGCCGTTTGATCTTGCGCCCCGCATCAAGGCTTCTAAGAGCAAGCTGAATCTCTCGGCGAAGGTCAACTTCGTGACGACCAACGACATCATCGGCGGCAACTCCGGTTCGCCCATCGTCAACGCGAAGGGCGAGTATGTGGGCCTGGTCTTCGACGGGAACATCCAGTCCCTCGTTGGGCGCTACGCCTACGACGACGCGCGCAACCGCACGGTCGCGGTGCATTCCTCCGGCATCATCGAGGCGATGCGAAGCGTCTACGGGATGGGGGCTTTGGCCGACGAGGTCTCCGGAAAGAAGACGAAGCGCTAGGCCGGGACTTTTTCAGCGAGGCGGCGCTTGAGGTCCCGGATCAGCAACGCGGGGAAGGACTTGTCGTCGAGCTGAGACCATATCCAGGTGGCGTGGTGCGACGAAGGATCGACGAAGCGCTGGTGCATCGGGCGCACGCAATGCTCGTACAGCCGCAGCGTCTCCTCGAGGTCCACCCGTCGCTCCGTGCAGTCGCGGCGTACGCGGCGCATGAGGCGGATGTCGTCGGGCGTCTCGATGAACACCGAGACCGTCATGCGGTCCCGCAGGGCCTTTTCGTTGAGCACGAGGATCCCGTCAAGGATGATCAGCGGCTTGGGCTCGACTCGGCGCGTGTCCTTGAGCCGGGCGTGGGTCGCGTAGTCGTACTTGGGCGAGGCGATCACCTGCCCCGCCATGAGCTGGTCGAGCTGGCGGCACATGAGCGCCGTCTCGAGCGAGCGCGGGTGGTCGAAGTTGAGCTTAAGGGCCGCGGCTTCGTCGAGGCCGCCGTTGTCGCGGTAGTACCAGTCGTGGCAGACCACGGCGGTCTGCTCGGGAAAGGCCTCGACGATTGTCTTGGCGAGCCACGACTTTCCGGAGCCGCTGCCGCCGGCGAGGCCGAGGACGATGCGAGGTCGGTCCGCCGTTTTTCGCGTCACGCGCACATTATAGCGAGTCTTGAAGCGGCGTTTTGCGCTACAATCGCGCCATGAACGCTCACGGCGGGACCGAGGTCATTCGCGTGAAGGGGCAGAAGATGCTCCTCCATTATCATCGCCCAGCCGGCCGCGAAGGAAAGCGTTTTCCCGCGGTCGTGTTCCTGCACGGCTTCCCCGGCTCGGAGAAAAGCGTCGACATCCAGCGGGCGCTCATGGAGAAGGGCGTTGCGTCCGTAGCACCGTCGTTTCTCGGCGCCTGGGGCTCGGGCGGCAAGTACCGCTTCACGACCTTGCCGGCTCAGGCGGCGGCGGCGCTCGCGGCCGCGCGGCGCCTGTCGTTCGTGGATCCTCGCCGCGTCGCGCTCTTCGGCTTCAGCATGGGTGGTTGGACCGCGCTCAACGCGGCGGCGCGCGATCCCAAGCTGCGCGCCGTCGTCGCGGTCGCGCCCGTTGGCGGCCCCGAGATGATCGGCCCCGGCACGCTCGACTTCATCACGCGCCTGTCCCGGCCGCTCAACACGCTTCGCCCGAGGGCGCTAGCCGAGGATTTCAAGAAGGCCGTGACCAAGGGGGACCCCGGCCGCGCCGCGAGCCGCATCAAGGCGCCCCTCCTTCTCGTGCACGGCACCGCCGACCGGACCATTCCCGACGCGGTCTCCCGGCGCATCGCCAAGAGCGCGGGGGGGAAGGTCCGCCTCGTCATCGAGCGCGGCGCGTCCCACGATTTCCTGGACCGGCGCGCCCGGCTCACGCGCCTATGCGCGGACTTCCTCAAACGCAGCCTGCTGTCGGCCGTCGCCTTGGCGGCGCTCTCGGGCGCGGCGACCGCTCAGGCCTTCGCTGACGGCGGCTTCGCCGCGATGCTGAATGCCGGCCTCGCCGACGCGCGGCGGTTGGCCGCCCGTCCCGTGGCCGGGCCCGACGCGAAGACGCCCGAGGAGGTCCGCCGCGGCGTCGACACCAAGCTCGGCGGCCGTGTCTCGGCTGCGGCCGTGAACGCCTTCTTCGCCGATCCGCGCCTGCGCGTGATCGACGGCATCGCCGACCGCTTCGGCAAGCTCAGCGAAAGCCTGCCCTACTCCGAGTACCGCAAGCTCTTCATCAACCCCGAGAGCCTCGCCAAGGGTGCGGCCTTCCTCGCAGCACGGGGCCCAACACTCTCCGCGGTCGAGGCGCGCCACGGCGTCGATCTTCATCTGTTAGCCGCGCTCGCCGGGGTTGAGACCCGCTTCGGCTCCTACACGGGAAAGATGCCCATCGGCGCGGCGCTGTGGACGATCGCCTTAAAGGTGCCGCGCCGGTCGGACTGGGCCGTGCGGGAGCTGGCCGAGCTGCTGATCTTCGCGGCGGCCGAGGGCGAGGATTCTCACGCCTGGTTGGGCTCCTACGCCGGGGCCTTCGGCCTCGTGCAGTTCATGCCCTCTAGCGCCAATAATTTTGCGGTGGACTTCGATGGGGACGGGAAGCGGCGGCTGTTCGAGTGGCCGGATGGTCTAGGAAGCGCGGCGAATTATCTGAAGAAGAACGGGTATCGCGCGGGGGAGCCGTTCGCGCCGGGATCCGCCATCGGGCGGGCGGTGTACGCCTACAACCATAGCGAGAACTATGTGCGGGTGGTGTTGGAGTTGCGCGCCGCGCTGATGCAGCAAGCTTCTCTCCCGTAAAATGAAATCAACTGATCCCAGGATCAGTTGAGATTCAGCCTTATCGGCTTAGCGTACGCATCGACTTCATGAACCTCACGAAGTCGTCCCGGTAATCCAGGTAGGTCGCGCGCGAAGAGATCAGGCGCACGAGGTAGTAGGCCTCTCCGACGGGGATGACGGCGACATAATGATGGAGCTCTTCCTCGAAGGACGGGCCCTCATCGCCGGGCACGCGACGCGTTTCGACGATCTCGAAGGTGCGCGCCAGCCCGAGGCCCACGCGCACGGGACGCACGGGCGTGATCGAGCGCCGGGACGACTTGTCCGCCTTGCGCATGACCTCCACGGCCTGCTTGATGGGTAGGAAGCCGGGCGTGTCCTTGTCGTAGAAGCGCACAGAGAGCACGGTTCGCACGGCTCCCGACTGCGAGTCGGAGCCGAGCAGGCGGAACACGGAGCCCGTCGCGGTCTCCTCTTCCATCGGCCACCAGCCTTTCACCGGAATTTCGCCGGAGAACAGTCTCGAGACGGGGATGTAGGGAACCCAGTCCTTCTTCTGCGGCTCGGGCACGACGGTGCCGGGGATGACGGCCTCGCGCGCGAGCTTGTCGGCGTCGGCGAGCCAGTCACCCGCGGCGGCGGGGGAGGCGAGGAGCAAAGCGACGAGAAGAAGTTTACTCATGATGGGCGCCTCGGGACTTGCGCTCTCGGAACGCGCGCTCGGCTCGGGAGACCTCGGCGAGCAGCGCCGAGGAGCGGCGCAGGCCGTTCTCGTCGGCGCCGAACCGGCCGTCGCAGACGGGCGGCGAGGCGAGCAAGGAGGTCCGCGACGCGGCCTCCTGGTTGGAGGCCTTCTCCGCCGCGTCGCGCGCGGCGTCGACGGCGATGAGCCCCGAGTCGGCCAGGGCCTCGATCGTGCGCGCGCGCGCGGCCAGGTTGCGCGCGGCTTCGGCCAGGTGGTCGGCGAGCAAGGAGCGCGTGCAGGACTCGCGGGACTGGCGCTCGTACAGGGACTGGGACTCGGGGCCGCCGCGCCGCGGGTCAAGGACATTACCGCGAGAGGAGGACCAGGAGGCGACGAGCAGGTCGTCGGATTCGTCGCCGCGCTCGATCCAGTCGCGCAGCTCGAGCCGGCGGTCGGGATCGAGGAACGAGTCGTTGCCGTAGTCGTCGGCGACGCGCGCTGAGAACAGCAGGCGCGCGGCGCGCGCCCACACGCGCGCGGCGTAGGTCGAGGAGGCGAAGCCCTCGCGCTCAAGGCCGAGCATCAGCAGGCGCTCCAGAAGCTCGCCCGCCTGCTCCTGCGTGGAATAGGTGCCGTGGCGGCTGCGGTCCTTGTAGACGCGCGTCGCGCCCCACGGCCCGTTCTCGACCGAGGCCGGGATTGCGCCCTTTTTAAGCGCCTCGAGCGAAGGAGTCGGGAGGCCGAGCTCCGCCCAGGCGCGCGGATCCTCGGGCAGCGCGACCAAGGTCTTGCTGAACATGCCCGTCTTGCGCTCGACGAGCAGGGGGCCCGCGCTGAGCGCGATGGTCGCGCCGGGATGGGCGGGATCGGAGGGCGCGAAGCCGGCTCGGCGGTCGGCGCCGGCGCGCGCGCCGTCGATGACGATGAGCGGTGCGCCTCGCACGACGGTGCGGCGCAGGATCGCGCGGCAGAACTCCGGGGCCTTGTCGGCCAGCATCTTGAGCAAAGCCTGGGCCTCGCGGCCGTAGGGGCCGGCGGTAATGAAGGCGTCGAACTCCGCCTGCGTCGCGTCGACGGCGCGCGGAGGGGCCGGAGAGGCGAACACCATTCCGTTGGCCTTCGGCGCCTCCGCCGGCAGCGGGAGTTGTGGCGCGGCGGCGGAGGGGGCAGCGGCCGCCATCGGATCGGACGGCGGCACCCAGGGCTTCAAAGTTCCGAGATCGGCGGCGCCGGCGGGTTGCGCCGGAGGCGCGGAGCCGAACAAAGAGGTGGACGGATCCCTCGCGATGGGCGGCGGGGAGGTCGGCGAAGGGACCGGCGCGCGCGCCCCGGGCGAGGCGAACACCATGCCGGGGGGCGCCTTAGGCGCTTGGGAGGGAGCCGCGAACACCATTCCCGGCGGCGCGGAGGTGAGGGGATGTGAGCGCGGAGAATCGAGGGGGTAAGGAGGCGGCGCGTAGGCCGGTTGCGGCGGCGTGTATGCCGGCGCGCGCGCCGCGACGGGAGCGGGCGCGGTCATGGCGGGCCGCGGTTCGTCCACGGGCGCCATAGCGCTGAGCACGGCCGAGATCGCGGGCGCTACCGCGGGCGCCGCGGGCGGGGCGTAGACGGGAGCCGCGGCGACGGCGGCAGGCGCGGGTGCCGGCTCCGGCGCGCGCGCGCGCGGCGCGAAAGGCGAGGGGCGGCGCAAGGACAGCGGCGCGAGGAAGGGCGTCAGGACCGAGCGCGGAATGAACTGGCGCGGCGCCTCGGGGGGGGCGCGGGGCGCAAGCTCGGGCGCCCGGACGGGAACGGGGGCGTAGGTCTCGGCGGGAGGCGGGGCGGTAACCGAGATCGGTGCCGCGACCATCGCCGCAGAAGGGGCCGTGGCGGGGTCCGGGTCGCGCATCAGCATGGCGGAGCCGCGATCGAAGCGCGGGGGAATCTTGTCGAGCTCCTCGACGAGTTCCTTGACCGAGAAGTAGGCGCGGAAGTCCTTGCGCGTGCCGACGCCGAACACGGACCAATGCTTGCGCAGGAGCCGGCGCACAGTCTCGCGCTCCGCGTCGGTGAGCTTCTTCTCGCCCTCGGAGCGGTTGAGGATGAGGTTGAGCTCGAGCAGCGCCTTGAGGCGGCGCGCGCCGGCGAGGCGGGAGAGCAGGTAGGACATCTCGTCGAGGCGCACGGCGTTGTCGGCGATGTTGTCCCAGATTTTTCCATCCTCGCGGATCACATAGCCGGTCTCGAGCAACAGCTCGCGCGAGAGATCGTCGAGCGGCGTCGCGCGCGCGTCGTAGACCTCCGAGGTAGGAGACTGGGCGGACGCGGACGGGGCCGGGAAAAAGAGGAGGAGGGCGAGGGCCGGGGCGTGCATGCGGTAAGTAGAGTATGACAATTCGGCGATTATGCTTTTGTTGCCGAACGGCGGCCGGAAAAGGCATGATCGCGGCGTGGATCCCGCGCGGCTCGTCTTCCCCGGCTTCACCGTCGGAAAACAGGACCCGCGCGAGGCCGAGGAGCTGGTCCGGCGCGGGGTGGGCGGCTTTTGCCTGTATCGCGGCACGCCGCGGACCGTGGCCGCGCTCACGGCGCGCCTGCGGCGGGCCGCCAAACGGCGGCTTCTGATCTGCGCGGACTATGAAGAAGGCGCCTGGGTTCATGTGCCGGGCTCGACCCCTCTACCCACGAGCCTCGGCGTCGGCGCGTCCGGGTCGCAGGCGGTCGCACGCGAGAAGGGGCGCATCACGGCGCGGGAAGCCCGCGCGATGGGTGTGGACTGGGTGCTGGCCCCGGTGCTCGACCTCCTGAGCGAGCCGAAGAACCCGATCGTGAACCTGCGCGCCTTCTCGAGCGACCCGAAGGAGGCTGCGCGGCTGGGGAAGGCGTTCCTGGCCGGCCTGCGGGACGGAGGCGCGCTCGGCTGCCTCAAGCATTTCCCCGGCCACGGCGCGACGACCGAGGACTCGCACCTCGACCTGCCCACGCTGAAGGCGCCGCTCGCGCTATTAAGGCGACGAGAGCTGGCCCCGTTCGCCGCCCTCGCTCGCGCCGCCGACACGGTCATGCTCGGCCATCTCGTCGTCCCCGCGCTCGACCGCTCGCGCCTGCCCTTCACGCTCTCGGCGGCGGGGCCGCGACTGCTTCGGGGCTGGGGCTTCCGGGGTCTGATCGCCACCGACGCGCTCGACATGGGTGCCATTGCCAAGCATTGGGGCGAGCGCGACGCCGCCTTGCTCGCGCTGCGCGGCGGCGCCGACATCCTGCTCGTGCCGAAGGACGCCGGGACGCTGGCCGCGGAGCTGCGCGTCGAGGCCGGCCGCGACGCCGCCTTCGCGCGCCGCTGCGCGGAGGCCGAGCGCCGGCTCGACGCGGCCCTGGCTCGCGTGCGCGGACCCCGACCGGCCTTTTCCGTCGTCGGCGGCGCCGCGCACCGCCGTGAGGCGGCGCCCCTGTTTGCGGCATGCGCCGCGTGGACACGGCCGCCTTTCGGTCCCGCGCCAAAACGCGTCGCGTACTTCGAGCCTCAGGGCGGGGAATTGCAAGGGTCCGCCTTCGTCGCCGCGCTCAGACTCTCGCGCGTCCGCGTCCGCGTCTCCCGCGATGGGAAGGCGCGGAAGGGTGAATCCTTGGTTGCCGGGCTGTTCGTGGGGCCGCGCGCCTACTCCGGGCGCATCCGCCTCGACGCGAAGGCGCGCGTCCGCCTCGTCGCCGCGTTGCGCGCCGCGCCGGCGTCCGCCGCGATCAGCTTCGGCAGCCCCTTCGTGCTATTAAACCTTCCGCCGAAGGCGGAAGGGCTTTGTGTATACTCTCGCGCCGACGCCGCGCAACAAGCGGCTGCGGCCCATTTTCTAGGAGAACTCGATGAATGAAGCCAATTCCTGGTTCACGGGCGGCTCGGCGCTGACCGCCGCGGACTTCACCGTTCTCCTGGGCACGCTGACTTTGATGTTCCTGGTCGGCTGGTGGGGCGGCCGCGGCTCCAAGAACACGAACGACTTCTTCCTCGGCGGCCGGCGCATCCCGTGGTGGGCCGCGATGCTGTCCTTCGTCGCGACCGAGATCAGCGCGATGACCATCATCGGCGTGCCCGCGACCACCTTCCGCGAGGACTGGGGCTACCTGCAGTTCTTCATCGGCTCCGCGGCCGCGCGCCTCGTCATCGCATTTCTGTTCATCCCCGCCTTCTACCACTATAACAGCACGACGATCTACGAGTACCTGCGCCAGCGCTTCGGCCCGAGCAGCCAGTACATGGCCACGGGCTTCTTCTTCGTCACGCGCCTGCTGGCCTCGGGCGTGCGCCTGATGGCGGCCAGCGTCGCGGTCAGCGTCCTTCTCGGCTGGCACATCGCGCCGACGATCGCCCTGTTCACGATCGTCAGCATCGCCTACATCGCGTACGGCGGCATCGAATCGGTGGTCTGGACCAATGTGCTCCAAGCGCTGACCTTTCTCGGCGTCGGCATCCTGACGATCGCCTTCCTGCTCCACCGCATCGAGGGTGGGTTGCCCGCCGCGCTGACCATGGCCGGAGAGGCCGGCAAGCTTAAGATTTTTAACTGGGGGCCGAATGTGATGGAGCCGGGGTTCCTCGCAAAGTTTTTCGGCAACCCGAACATCGTCTGGATCGCCGTTCTCAACGGCTTCGTCGGCTCGACGGCCGCCTTCGGCACCGACCACGAGATGACCCAGAAGCTGCTCACCGTCGAGACGCGCCGCGACAGCCAGAAGACGATCCTGCTGTCGATCGCGGGCTCCTTGCTGACCTTGGCGATCTTCGTCGGCGTGGGGACCTTGCTGTTCGTCTTCTACAAGCAGAACCCGGGCCTCGCCCTGCCGGAGAAGCTCGACAAGATCTACCCGCACTTCGCGGCGACCGTGATGCCCCGCTTCCTGCGCGGCGCCGTGCTGACGGCGATCGTGATGGCCTCCATCGACTCGCCGCTCGCGTCCCTGACTGCGGTGTTCGTCAATGACCTGTACAAGCCGCTGGTCGCGAAGGCCGAGTCGCAGGCGCACTACCTGAAGGTGTCCCGCGTCTGCGTGGCCTTGTTCGCGCTCGCGCTCGGCGGCATCGCCTACTTCTTCAGCTTCTTCGACAAGATGCTGTGGCTCGCGTTTAAGATCGGCGGCGTGACCTACGGCTCGATGCTGGGCGTGTTCCTGCTCGGCCTGCTGACCAAGCGCAAGGGCGACAAGGCCGTCGTCGTCGCGATGGGCACGATGGCGGTCGTCAACGCGACCCTGCTCGTCCTGTCGGAGAAGGCGATCATCCCGCTCGGCTGGAGCTGGCTCGTCATCATCGGCACCGCCGGAACCTTCGGCTTGGGCTGGGTTCTGGCGCCCGCACTGGACGGAGAAGGCCGCGCATGAGAATTGGTGTCAGGCCTACCGGTAAGCCTGACATCTAGGGCAACTGATCCTGGGATCAGTTAATACAGGAGCACGGCGGCGCGGGAGGGCTCAAAGTCGCGGGGGCCTTTGTCGAACAGGCCGAGGAAGGCCTCGTCGCCGGCGCCGGTCTCCCACATCAGGCGGAACTCGTCGACGCCGACCATGCGCTTGACCTCGTCCCAGCGCCACTCGAACTCCTTGGGGTTTTCCTCGCGCAACGCGAGGGCGAGATGGCGGAAGACGGCGAGAGGCCGCATGGCGTCGCGGTCGGTCACGGTGATCTTCACGCCGCGGCAGGCCTGGCCCGCGAACACGCTCTTGCTCGGCGTGTAATCCTGGACGGAGAACTCGACGCCTTCCACCGTGCCCTGCAGGCGCGCGACGATCTCCTGGGCCCTGAGCCACGGCGCGCCGACCCAGCGGAACGGGAGGGGCGTTCCTCGGCCGACCGCGAGGTTCGACGCCTCGAAGATGCCGATGCCGGGATAGAGCGAGGCGGCGTCGATGTCGGGCATGTTCGGAGAGGGCGGCACCCACGGGAGGCCAGTCTGGTCGTGCCACTGCGAGCGCTTCCAGCCGCGCAGCTTGACGACGCTCAGGCGACGGTGCCCCACCGTGCGGTTGTGCCACAGCGCGACCTCGCCGGCGGTCATGCCGTGGCGAATGGGAATCTGGTAGTAGGCTGTCGGCGTGACGAACCGGAGAGACGCGTCTGAAAGAATCGGACCTTCGACGAGGTCGCCTCGGATCGGGTTGGGACGGTCGAGGACGATGAAGTCGACGCCCGCGGTCTTGGCCTCCTCCATCGCCATCCCCATCGTGGCGAGATAGGTATAAAAGCGGGCGCCGATGTCCTGTATATCGAAGACGAGGACATCGAGGCCCTGGAGCTGCTCGGGCGTGGGGCGCATGCCTTTGATGCCGCCCTTATAGAGGCTGTACAGCGGCACATCCTTGCCGTGCACGCGGGTGAAGCCGGAGGCGATATTCTCGGACTCGCTGGCGGCGGCGTAGCCGTGCTCGGGCGTGAAGATGGCGGCCAAGGTGACGCCTCGGCCGACGCCAGCAGCTCGACGATCGAGCGACCGCGGCGGTCGACGGCCGTGCTGTTGGTGAGGACGCCGACGCGCTTGCCCTTGAGCGGGCGGAAGCCGTCGGCGACGAGGGCGTCGAGCCCCGACATGGTGCCGGAGGCGGAGGCCGGGCGGCCCGAGGGCCCGGCGCAGGCGGCGAGGCCGGCTGCGAGGGCGAGTGTCGCGAGACGCAAGAGTTTCATAGCACTTTCTCCAGTCGGACCCTCACGCCGTTCTGGCCGGGGCGCGCGGGCTCGAGGCGGCGCCCCTCCAGGTCTCCCGCCTTGGGCGCGCCGAGCGTGCCGTGGGCGTTGAGGCGGGCGACGATGGTGAGGCGCTCGTTGCGGCGGATGCCGGGCACGAGCAGGTCTTGAGGGGACATGTTGGAGGCGGCGGGGAACTCGGGGTTGACGATGCGGTGCACGGCGAGAGGTACCCCGCCGGAGTTCTCCGCGATCACGAAGAGGACCGAGTTGGTCTTCGGCGCGCGTGCCTCGAGCACCGGGGGTATCTCGACGACGCCCGACAGATGGAAGTCCCCCGTCAGCCGGTCGCAGGCGCCGGCGAGGGCGGCGAGCAGCGCCAGCGCGAGTCCGGCCCTCAAATCGCCGAGGTCTCGGCGGCGGCCGCCGCGTTGGCCTTCACGGCCAGCCAGAGATACGCCGAGGTGATCAGGATTGTCAGCAGGCCGGAGAACGGCATGATGAAGGGCAGGAAGGAGAGGACGACGCGCACAAGCAAAGCCGTCGTCTGCGCGTGGATCTCGATCTGATACAGCGCGCCGAAGGTCAGGGCGCCCCCGCCGATGGTCTGCAGGAGCATGGCGAGCAAAGCGTACAGCAGCCCCGCGAACGCGGTCCACGCCGCCGCGAACACGAACACCGTGAGGATCGCCAGGGGGTAGACCACCTTCTTGAGCGCGCTGGAAGCCTCCCGGAAGAACTTGGAGTCCACGACGACGGGGCGCTCGGTCGCGGCCTTCGAGAGGTCGTAGGTTTCGAGCTTGCCGTTTTGGTCGATGACGAGCGAGTTGTTGGTCAGGTAGGCGAGCACCTTGGCCTCCTGCATGAGCTGAACGGTCACGGGCTCGGTGCGGGCCGTGTCGATCATGACGGCGACCTCGGGAGCCTTGGGGTGGGTCAGGCGCTTGGGGGCGGACTCAGCACTCGTAACCTTGCCGGCGGAGAAGGTCAAGGTCGGGACCTCCGCGCCGAGCCAGGCGAAGGTCTCGTCGACCACGGGGCCGACGCGTAGCTGCATCGCGATCGAGCCGCCGATGGTGAACAGCAGGCTCAGGAAGAAAAGATAGAGGACGGTGCGGCTCGTTTTTTCGGTGGCGAAGCGGCGGTAGGCTTGCGTGGACGCTATCGAGCCGAGCAGGTCTTGGATCATGACGACAGTCTAGCAAGGCGGCGAAGGGGGGACAAGGGTTGACGAATTCGCGCGCGGGCCTTAAACTCATGGGATGAAACCGACCTGGCGCCTTCTGGCCGTGCTCAACGCGGCTTTGGTTCTGGGCGCCGCTTTCGGCTGCGGCGACGAGGGCGGAGGAAGCGGCGGCGGTTGCGGCCCCGCCCCCGAGAAAAAAGAGGAGCAGGCCGCCGGCGGCGGGCTGTCGGGCGGGAAGGGCGGGGGCTCAGTCTCCGCGGACCTGACCACGGACCGGCGGGGAAAGGTGCCCAAAGCGTACTCGCGACCGACGATAGAGACCGCGAAATCCACCGCGACGATCAAGAAGCCCATCATCGCGGTGTCGACGGCGACCACGGTGGTGCCCCGCGCGACCCAGGTCCGCGTCATCCGGCGTAAGGTGGACGGCGTCGCCGACCGCGTCGAGCTGACCTGCCGGATCATCGCGGTGTCGCCGGACGGGAAGTGCTCCGGCGCCAAGAACTACGCCGAAATCAAGGAGCTTTGCTGCCCCGGCGGCCTCGTGGAGCGCTGCCGGACCTCGATGAACGGCGTCGTCCTCGTCGGGCGCGGCTGCGAGCCGGCCGCTCCCTAGCCCCCCGAGAAAAACCGCATGTAATCTTCGAAATTACCCCTTGAAATCGGGAATCTTCGGACTTATACTGGCGAAGATCACGGTGTTCCCATGAAAACCCCTCGTTTCCTGGTCCTTGCGGTCGTTCTGCTCGCCCTCGCCTGCCGGTCCTGGGCCGCCGATCCCAACGACGATCTGTTCTCCGGCGTCAACGCGGCCAAAGCCCGCGCCGCCGCCGAGCACGCGGCGCGCGCGGCTCAGACGGCCGGCGGCGGGGCATCGCCCGCCCCCGCCCCCGCCCCTGGCATCGGAGGGGGGAAGAAAAAGAAGATCGACCTGCTTCCTCAGTTCGCCGACCCCTCCACCCGTGACCAGTGCTCGATCGGGTCCTGCCACGCCTTCGGCTCGGTCGCGGTGCTCGAGGCCGCGTACTTCCGCAATTATAAGGAGCATGTCTCGATCTCTGAGCAGGATGTGTTCCTGCGGCGCACGGTCCTGAGCGGCGATGTCTATCGCGCGTTCTGCGAGAGCGGCCAATGCCAGATGTCGGAGGGCAACGATCCCGCCGGGAACATCCGCTATGTTCTCGCGAACGGCGCCCTGTCCGGCGGCTCCTATTCCCATTTCGCCCAGCGCTATGTGCGCTACCGCGAAGGCGAGCAGAAGACGATGGAAGGAATTCAGAAAACCTACGAGAACATGGGCTGGATCGAGAAGCTACTCTATGATCCGCGCAAGCATTGGAAGGAACTGTCCACCTCCGAATCCTCCAAAAAAATACTGACTGACATGCTGCAAGGGAAGGGCTCGTCGGAGTCGACGGAGCGCGGCCGGCTCAAGACGAAGCTCGCCGGCTTCAAGCTGCTCTCGAAGAGCGACTTTGGCTTCAAGCCCGAGTACAAGTCGCTGACTCCGGCGGACTGCCTCGCCAAGGGCGCCGCCCAGCTCGCGGCCCTCAAAGGCGAGCTCGACGCCCTCCGCCCCGTGTGCGTGTCGATGTCCCTTTCTGGCTTGCCCTCCTGGGGGCAGACCGACGCGACGCGAGACGCCTACCACGCCTTCATGATCATCGGCTACGACGCGACGGACGCGGGCCTCGTGTTCCACACGCGCAACTCCTGGGGCGGGAACAATCCGGATATCAAGGAGAACGAGTCCTGCCGGATATTTGCCGTCGATTCCGTGCTCACGCCGGGCGAGACCGCCTCGTTCTAGGCGTCAGCGCGCGTCGCGGCGCGAGGCGACGAACACGCACGCCACGATCATGACCGCCGCGAACCCCGTGAGCACTCCGAGGCAGCCGCTCAGCGAGGCCGCGCCGCCCTCGACCACCGCGGGAAGCAAGGCGTGCTGGAGGCCGGTCACCGCGTAGGACACCGGGTTGGCCGCGATCACCGCGCGCAGGAAGGGGGGTGCTGAGGCGGCGGGGAACAGCGCGCCGGACAGCATCCACATCGGAATCAGAAATAAATTCATGACCGCGTGAAAACCCTGCGAAGAGTCGAGCACCCAGGCGATGCAGAAGCCGAGGCCGGTGAGGCCGATCGAGGCGAGGGCCAGCACGGCGACCGCGTACGCGTAGCCCGTGAGGCCCGGGTGCAGTCCGGCGGCGCCGGCGAGGGCCAGGAAGGCCAGGCCCTGCGCCAGGCCGACCGTGGCCGAGCCCATGATCTTGCCCAGCACGATGGACAGGCGAGAGACGGGTGCTACGAGCACGGATTGCAGGAAGCCCTCGCGGCGGTCCTCGATGATCGAGATCGTGGCGAAGATCGAGGTGAACAGCACGATTAAGACCAAGGTCCCCGCGTAGAAGAACTGGAGGAAGGGAATCCCCTCGGGCGCGCCGGGGACGCGCACCGCCGTGCCGAGCCCGGAGCCGATCAGTAGCCAGAACACGATGGGGGGCACCAAGCCGCCGATCACGCGTGGCTTGTCGCGGAAGAACCGCACGATGTCGCGCTCCCAAAGCGTCAGCATGGCGTTCATGAGGGGGGCACCGAGTCGGCGAAGCGTCGGCCCGCGTGGTGTAGGAAGGCGTCCTCGAGGCTCGGGCGGGACAGGCTCACGGTGCGAAGGCGGCCCGGGAAGGCCTCGACGAGCTGGGGGATGAAGGCGTGGCCTTCCGCGCGCTCCAGACGCAAGGTTCCTCCATAGGCCTGGGGCGTCACGCCGAAGCGCTTGGTGATCTCGTCGCGCAGGCCCGAGGCGTCATCGGCCTCGATCGTGATTACATCGCCGCCGATCTCCGCCTTGAGTGCCGAGGGGGTTCCCGACGCGACGATTTTTCCCTGATCGAGGATGGCGACGCGGTCGCAGCGGTCGCCCTCGTCCATCAGGTGGGTGGTCGTGAGGATGGTGGCACCTTCCTCCTTGAGGGAGAGCAGGTGCGCCCACAGGTCCGCGCGCGCGGCCGGGTCCAGGCCGGTCGAGGGCTCATCAAGGAGGATGACCTTGGGCTGATGCAGGAGGGCCTTGGCGAGTTCAACACGGCGGCGGAGGCCACCGGAGAGGGTGCCGCAGCGCTCGTCGGCGCGCTGGCTCAATCGATACCGCGACAGCATGTCGTCGATCCGCTTCGCGAGGCCGGTGCCGGCGAGGCCGTAGAGCCGGCCGCCGTGGGTCAGGTTCTCGCGGACCGTCAGCTTGTTGTCCAGGCTGGGGTTCTGAAACACGACGCCGAGGAGCGGGCGCACGGACGCGGGATCGGCGGTTAAATTAAGGCCTCGGATCTCCGCCGATCCTGATGTGGGTGGAAAACATGTCGATAAAATCTTGAACAGCGTGCTTTTGCCGCCGCCGTTGGGGCCGAGAAGGCCGAACAGTTCGCCTTCGGCGACGGAGAACGAGACATTGTCGAGAGCACGCACGGCTTTCCCTTTTTTAGAAGGGTAATCGTGAATGACGCCCATTACGACGACCGCGTTCATTTCGTGAGACCTGTCCATGGAGTTTCGGCGTGGCCGGTCTCTTTGTTGACGAAGCGTGCGGCCACGAATAGCCATGTCGACAAACGGTTTATGTACACGATCACGCCGTCTGGAATCTTCTCGCTTGAGGACAAGTTCACGACCGCGCGCTCCGCGCGCCGGCTCACCGCGCGCGCCAGGTGCAAAGCCGCGCCCGCGCGTCCGCCTCCGGGCAGAATGAAGGTTTTTAGCGGCGCGAGACCTTTGTCCCACGCGTCGATTTCTTCCTCGAGCCTCTTGGAGGCGTCGGCGGGAAGGCCCGTGTCGAAGGGCGGGGAGAGCTTGCCGAGCTTGTCGGCGGGCGTGGCGAGCAAAGCGCCGACAACGAAGCATTCCGCCTGGACGCGGGCGAGGCCGGCGTCGACGGAACCGAGGGCGGGGTCCTCCCTCAAGGCCGCGCGAGCGGCGCCGAGCGCGCTGTTGAGCTCGTCGATTTCGCCGTAGGCGGCGACGCGCGGGTTGCCCTTGGACACGCGCGAGCCGCCGAACAGGCCGGTCTCGCCCTTGTCGCCGCCGCGCGTGTAGATGGCCACTAGAACTGAGCGCCGAGCCCTAGATCGAAGCCGGGGATGCCGTGGCGCAAAGTGTACGCCGCGCGCAGGCTGATCAGCGGCAGGGGATGGAGGTCGACGCCGGCCGAGAATCGCGAGCCGCGCGCGGTCGCCTTGGCGCCCGTCACGCCCGCCGTGGTCGCCGCACCGACCTTCACCTCGGTGACATCGTAGCCCGCGACGAAGAACGGCTTGACGATCGGCAGATTCCAGGTCGCCGCCGCGTTGAGGGCGCCGTGCGAGGCGCTGAAGTGCTTGTGGTTGACCTTGTCGCCGAAGGCGGAGATCGAGAGATTGGGCATGAAGGAGTCGACGAGGTCGGTGCGGTACACGCCGTAGCGCACGCCGCCGCCGTAGATCGAGGCGCCCATCGCGCTGATGCCGTGCACGATGATGTCGATCTTAAACGGCAGGCCGACGCCGGCCTCGAGCAAGGGCAGGCCGAACGCTTTCACGCCCGCGTCGCGCAGGATCCTGTTGTCTCGGTCCGGGCGGAGCTGGACCGCGCCGACGGCGCCGACCCAGAAGCCGGGCATGCCAAGCGCGCGTCCGGTATGCGCCGACGCGCCCCCTAAGATGCCGCCGAGGTCGAGGGCGAACGGCTTGACAAGTTCGGTCCGCGCGCGCGTTTGGAAGTCGGCGAACGGATCGGCGTGAGCCGGGGCGGAGAAGGCGACGAGGCAGAGGGCGAACAGGGTCTTCATGGACAGCATTTTGCCAAATTCGAGGCGATTGCGGTACACTTCGGGGGTGACTTTCACCCGCGAAGACCGCTGGCTGGCCGCCTGGCTCCTGGCGGCCCTCCTCATCGCCGGCGCTTTGCTCGCCGTGAACTCGGTTTTTTTTCGCTACACCGGCATCAGCTACTTCCCGCGTGAGTGCTGGTGGCTTGCCTTCGTGGCACTCGACTTAGCCGTCTTCGGCCACCTGGTCCGCGCGCGCTCGCCCTACGCGTCGTTCGTCGCCGTCAACCTCGCGTTCTACGCGCTGACCGCGGCGGTCATGGGAGTGCTCACGACGGGAATCCAATATTCGCCTTTCCCGCGCATCGACCACGCGCTCGCGCGGTGGGACGCCTTCCTCGGCTGGGACACCGTCGCCGTCCTGCGCTGGGTCGCCGAGCGTCCGTCCTTGCGCCGCTTCCTTAACCTCTGCTACAACTCGACCGAGATCCAGCTCGTGATCGCGCCGTTCATTGCCGCCTACGCGCATGATAAACGCCGTTTGCGCGTTCTTTTGTATGGGACGGTCTATTCATCGATCGCAGGCAGCCTTATTTATTATTTCTTCCCGAGCTCAGGCCCTGCCGGTGTATTTGCGAGCGAGGATTTCTTGGCCGTTCAGAGGTTGACGCATCTGAAGTACGAACAGGTTCATAATTTTCAGACCGTGACGACATTGTTGGGCGGTTTGATCGCGTTCCCTTCCTTCCATGTCGCGTGGTCCGTGCTGGCGACCTATGCCGCGTTGCCCAATAAGCACGCATTTCGATTTCTTGCCGTGTTGAATGTGATAGTCGTTTCATCAACCGTGCTGCTCGGTTGGCATTACTTGGTGGATGTTCCCGCCGGCATTGCCCTAGCCGTCATTTGTCTTTTTGCCGGTGAAATGACGCACAAGCGGTTGTCCGCATGAATACGCGCGGCGCCGCCGCGCTCGCCGCCGCCCTGATCCTCGTGTACGCGGCGGCGCTCAACGCGCCCGTGATGTACGACGATCTTTCTCATATACGCGACAATCCGGCGTTCCTTCTCCCCGCATGGGATTTCCTTGCAGGTTTGGTTTCAAGAAATTATTTTTCATTCGCGTCCGAAAGAACTTTCCAGCCGTTGGTAACGCTGTTTCATTATGCGACGCATGGTAGTCCGTTGCTGTATCGTTCATTCGGCTTGGCCGTTCATCTGTTAAATGTCGGTCTTCTTTATAGCATCGCTCAGCATTTAACCGCCGGCCGCAGGCCGGCGATCTACGCGGCAATCCTTTTTTGTTTTTTCCCGGCCCACACCGAGCTTCTCAATTTCTCCGCATTCAAAGGCCACCTCTTCGCCGCCACCTGCGTGCTGGCCGTCATTTTATCCGTCATTCGTGAACAGTCGTCGCCGTTAAAAATCATTATTTTTCTGGCCGCCGGCCTTCTCTCGAAAGAATCCGCTCTCGTCGCCGTGCCCATATCGTTGCTTTACGCCGTTTGTTTCCGGCGCGCGGACCTAAAACGACTTCTCATCTCCGCCTCCATCCTCTGCGCCCTCTATCTCCTTTACCGCTTTGCCTACTTGACGCCCCCGCCCGCCTTCCCGCGTCGGTTCGAATACTCCTCCCTGGAAAGCCTCGCCTTCTACCTGCGCACCCTCGTTGTCCCGTATCCGTTGTGCCTCGAACGCACCGTGCCCGCCGGTCCCTGGTTCGCCGCGTGGCTGTCCGCCTTTGCCGCCGCCTCGTGGCTCTTGCGCAAATCAAAGCCGTCGCTTTTCACCTTGCTCTGGATTCCCCTCGCCTTGCTCCCCTTTTTACACCTAATCTCATTCTCCAATGTAAGCCCCGTCGCTGACCGTTACTTATACCTCCCCGCCGCCGGCTTCAGCCTGCTCCTGGCGTTCAATCTTAACGAGCGCGCCCTCATCGCCGTTGCCGTCGCGTGGACCGCTCTCACCGGCGCCCGCAATCAGCTCTACCTCTCCCCGCGTTCACTCTACGCGGACACCGCCTCCTGCGCCCCGCTCAATCCCCGCGCCCACTTCCTTCACGGCAACGCCTGCTTCCAAGAGGGGGATTTCCCCGCCGCCCGCGCCGCCTACGAGCGCGTCCTCTCCCTCACCGACAGCCCCGGCGCCCGTGAAGCCCTCGAAAACACCAAGCGCGAAGAAGCCAAGGTGTCAGGCCGATAGCTTGAGGCGGGCTATGTCGTGAGCGCCCTGGCGCAAGCCGGTCAAGTCCGGCCAAGACCTTATCATCGTCGCCCGCTAAGGTTCTCCTAGGGGGTCAATGTCGCCCAGGCGCGCTGAACCTTCTTCTTTCCGCCGCTGATCAGGAACTTCATCCCGACGCTGTTGCCCATAAGCCCGAGATTGTATTTCTGAGTTCCGTCCATGAAGCCGTGCTCCATCTTATAGTAGGAAAGCTTGTTCTCGTAGTAGAGGCCGAAGCGCTCCTTGGGGCCATTGATCTCGATGCGGCTCGTGAGGCTGCCGCCGAACCCCTGCACGCCGTAGGAGTCGCCGTGATCGTCGAAGTCCCACCACTTGCCTTCCTGGACGACCACCGACAGATTCGAGCCGACCATGACGCCGGCGGCCACGCCGGGCACATACGAGATGGACCCGAATCTCGAATCGAAGACCTTGAACCGATGTCCGTAGCCGATCTCGAAGGCCATCTCCCGGTATGTGTTCTCGTTGCGTGCCAGCTTCATCTCGCCGGGCACGGTGTAGTACCCGTCGAACGGCCGGTTGAGGGGCACGGCTCCATCGACCGCGACGCCGTCGACGGTGCCGTTCACCTGCTTGACCTGATTCGGCGCCTGAAAGAACTTGGGGTGAAAGGCGGAGAGGAAAAACTCGTGGCCGTCGCGCTCGATGCTGACGACATAGGTGTTGCTCGGCTCGTCGAAAATCTGCGCCGGATTGTTGCCCGGCTTCGCCCAGGTCTGCGGCTCGAAGAACTCGCGCGAACTGCGCTCCGCCCACTCGTAATCCTTCACCACCACATCATAGCGCGAGGAGTGGAAGGTCACCTCGGAGTTGAAGTAAGTCGTAAACGAATGGCTCATGTAGAATCGAACCTTCCAGCGCTTGGGCGGCGCGACGGGCGCGGGAACGGCGACGGAGTCCGGCGCCATGAGCCGCAGCCCATCTAGAGACGGGTTGGGCTTGCGCAGCGCGGCCTCGATGTTCGCTTCCATCAGCGACTCCAGATACGCGGCGCAGAATCCCCTGTCAAGAATGGCGAGGCTGCCTTCGGGAGCCTCGAACAGCTTCACCGCCGAGGCCTGAGCGGCACCGACGGGCTGGCGACGGCCGGCGCATATCGCGGAGAGATCGAAAGCTTCGGTCGCCGCCTGCGCAAAGGACGAGACGGCAACGAGAGCGAGCACGGCCGCGGCCAGATATCGTCTCATGGCGACAGTATGCCGGGGTAACGAGAATTACGCCAGGGACATAGGACCCGCCCATCTGGGCCCTGGGACGGCCGGTTGACCTAGGTTATCGCATTCGCGGCGAGGAGGTCGTACTATATGTAAGTCATGAAACGATTCGCGACTTTCGCCGGCCTGACCCTGCTGGCCCTTCCCGTGCTCCTGATCGGCGCGGGGGCCGTCCGCTTCCATCATGTCTCCTACCCCGCTCCCGCGGCAAGCACGCCGCCGGGTAAGCCGGGAACGCTTAAGCTCACCTATCAAGGCATCACCGGCTACGAGCTCACCGACGGAAAGACCGTCGTGCTTCTCGACCCCTCGGTGACCCGCCCCACCTTGCTGGGCCTGTTCACGAGCCGTATCAGGCCCGACGAGGCTCTCGGCGAGCGGCTCTTTCCGCGCGCCGACTACATCCTCGTTGACCACGCCCACTACGACCATGCCGCCGACGCTCCCGCCATCGCCCTGCGCACGGGGGCGACGATCGTGGGCTCGCGCTCGGTCTGCAACCTGGCCCTCTCTCGCGGCGTGCGCGCCGACCGCGTCCACGAGGCTGTCCCGGGCGAGCGCCTGACCTTGGGGACCTTCACCGTCGATGTTCGCGCCTCCCGCCACAACCATTTGCTCGGCTTTAAAAGCCTCATGGTCGGAGCCATCGCCGCCGACGCGGGGCCGCTGTGGTTCTGGCAGTATGTGCAGGACGCCGCCTTGGCCTACCGCCTTGCGTCGGGGGGGAGCTCGGTGTGGTTTCATCCTACCTCGACCTTCCGCGAGGGCGAGCTGGGCGACCTTGCGGCCGGCACGCTCATCATGGGCGTCAACGGCGATCCACTGACCGCCGAGCGCATGGCCATGGCCCTGCGCGAGGCTCGCCCGCAGATGATCCTGCCCACGCACTACGATAACCTCTTCCAGCCGCTCTCCAAGGGGCTGGCGCGCATGCCGGGCCTCGACATGGAGGCAGCGCGGTTGACCGTGCCGCCAACGGCCGCGGTCCCGTGGCTCGTCCTCGACTATGCCCAGGCGATCATTCTTCCGCAGGACGCCGCACCCGGCCGTTGACGCCGGGGAAATTCCCGATTCTCTTTCCGCAGTGACAGGCCTTGCCGCCGTCGTCGAAAAGCTCCGACGTATGAAGAAGTGGAAGCTTTATTGCGCTCAGGGTGTCGACCGCGCGACGCGGCGGCAAGCCCGCGCTGTCGCGCTGATATCGCTCAGTCCTTGATCACCTCGAGACTTATCTCGCGGAGCGTGCTCGCGCGCGTGACGACCCGGTCCACCCCTGAGCCGAGGCCGCAGGATTGCGGCGGTCGGGCCTAGAATCTCCTGCTTTGTTGCCGAGCTGGCATTCTGAGAAGGTCGTCCCCAAGCCGAGTCGGTATATTGAGAAAAACCCTGAAGCGTGCCGTGTGCCATGAAGCTCTGGCATTTGGACGCAGTCGAGCTTCCCCTGGCCACCAACGCAGCCGGACCGCTAAGAGTCAAGCCCGGAGATACCGGTGACGATGCCGATCGTAAGTCATAGGCGGCATTTTTAAAGTCTAGCGCTTCACGGGAGCGCCGCGCGTCGCCGTCGACGCGGTCGGATCGGGAAGGCTGTTCGGGTCAGGCTTCGAATCGGGATCCGGCAGGAAATCCTGGGGCCTCGTCGGATCTCCGGGGCCGGAGCTCTCGCGGGGCGTGTTTCCCGTTCGCGGCCGGCCTTCAGCGGACGGCGCGGGGGGCTCGCGCCGGTCTTCACGCAGGCGCGCCGCCACGAAGTACGCGCCGACCAGGACGGCGAGCACGAACGGCCCCAGCTCCCAAATTTTGCCTTTCATCGAGGCTAGTATAGCCTAGTGGCCCGAGGGCGCGGACGCGAATCTGGTCTTGAGCTCGCCGAAGTAGGCCAAGCCGATGATCACGCCGTACTGCAGCGCGCGGTTGACCTTGCCGCGCAGGCTGTCCGTGCGGACCATGTGCGGGGCGTAATCGCCGGGCATGCGTTGCTCCCCCCCACTTCCTCCACGGCAACGCCTGCTTCCAAGAGGGGGGGGCCCCGGCAGCCCGCGAAGCCCTCGAAAACACCACCCGCGAAGAAGCCAAGGTGTCAGGCCGACAAATTCGTTGGATTTGTCCCGACGCCGGCGACGCTCAGGACTTGAGCGCCTGGGGGGGGCGTGGGGCAGCCCAATTGTAAATGAAGGCCCAGTGCATGCTCGCGCCGATGATCACGAGGAAGTGAAACAGTTCGTGCGCGCCGAGCACGCCCGTCAGGACGACCGGACCGTCGAGCCAGTCGATGACCGCTCCTGCCGCGTAGGCGATGCCGCCCAGAAATAGCAGCGCGGTTTCCTTCCAGCCGTAGCGCGCGGCGATGTGCGCGTAGGTGATACCGCCCAATGAAGCCACGCCGATGTAGGAAAGGATGATCGACCAGTACGGCAGCTGATCGAAGAATATGTCGATCAGCACTAGGCAGGTCAGCGCCAGAACCCAGAACAGCGCGGTCAAGCCCCATCGCCAGCGTCCCGTAAAGAGAAGGATATGCACGGGGGTGGCCGAGCCCGCGATGACGATCCAGATTCCGGCGTAATCGAGTCGGCGGAACAAGGTGCGCCACGGACCCGGCTCCAGGCCGTGATAGACGCCGCTCATCGAGAACAAAAACAATAAGGACGCGCTGAAGATCATAAGCGAGGAAGTTCGCAGCGTGTCGCCGCGCCCCTTCTTATAGAGGAAGCCCGCTCCGCCGAGCGCCGCGACCGCCGCCGTGAGGTGGCTCACGCTGGCGACGGGATCATTGAGGCCGAGAAATTGTATGAGTCTCACCGGTCCTCCAGTGTAGCCAAGCCCGGCGATTTCGCAAGGGGTCGTGCCGGACAAAAAAGAATTCAACGAATTGATAAGCCTGCCGCCAAGATTATCGTAAGTAGTGCTTCTCGGTGTCGTGGCGCTTCTCGAGGCGCGCGCGCATCGCCCCGCGCAGGATCTTCGCGCCGAACAACCGCGTGGCCTCGATGAGCAGGCGCACGCCGCCCTCGACATCGGAGAGGCGCACACGCTCCGGGGCCACGGCGTCGGCGCCCCAGCCGTTGTGGTAGTTGACGAGCGGGACAGCCACGCCGCCGGCCTCGAAGCCGAAGGCGAGGTAGGCGGTCGCTTCGCAGGTGCCGCCCGTCAAGCGCAGGCGCTGGACCTTGGTTCCGCGCTTGAGGAGAACCGCGGCCGCGTCGTCGAGCAAGGTGGTCAGGTTCGGGTCGAAGGCCGAAGCCTTGTCGCCGAGGCGGATGGTGGGGCCGCCGCCGGGCTTGGAGCCGGGCAGCTCGCGGGAGGACTCGATGGAGAGATAGGAGTCCCCGGCGGAGAGTACGCCCGAGCGGATCATGTCGAGGGCCCCGACGAAGCCGACCTCCTCGGCGCGGTTGAGCAGCACGGTCAGGTTGACCTTGGCGCGCGCCTTGGACAGGCGGCGCATGGCCTCGAGGCTGATCGCGCAGCCGAGCAGGTCGTCCACCGAGCGCGATGACAGCCAGCCGTCCTTCACCTCGCACGGAACCAGGGCTAGCACGGCGAAGTCGAGCTTGACGCCCGGCTTCGGCGGCTTGGTCCACGAGATCGTCCAGAGGCCGCCGTCCTTCGCGGGCCGCGCGCCGATCACGCCGAGCGCGTGCGGGCGGTTATCACGGGGATTTTTCGCGAAGGCCTCTACGGCCGCACCCGCGAGCAGGTGCGGGGGAAGCCCGCCGCGCAGGCGGGCGGTCGCGCCGGCGCGCGTGACCTTGAGCAGGTCGAAGGCCGGGTGGTCGAGGTGGGCCGCAAGGCACAGGGCCGGGCCCTTGCCCGCGCCGCGATAAGAAACGATGAAGCCTCCGCGCACCTTGCGCACGGACGCGCGGGCGCCGAGGTTGTCCTTGATCCACTCGAGGGCCTTCTTTGAGACCGGAGCCTCTCGGAACGGAGCGGTGGGGACCGAGGTGAGGTGACGGAAAAGGGGGAGCGCGCCGGGTTTTGTTTTCACCCGGCTATTTTACCCATTGCCGGGCTTCGCGTCAGGCTTGTCCGCGTCGAAGTCGTTCTCGAGCAGGTCCTTCTCCGTCCCTTTGTCGATGTTCAAGTCGAGGCCGGCTCCCTTCGCCTTCTTGCCCGCGTTCTGGAGCTTCTTCATCGTCTCCGGCGTGAGCTTTCCGCCGTCGCGCACCACGGAATCGATCAGGTCCTTCATGTCCGGGCTGACCGATCCCTGCTTCTTGGTCAGCGTGTCGAGGATGTCCTGGCCCATCGCCGGCGTGATCCCGTCCTTGCCGTCGCCCGCGGTGTCCTGCAGGCGCTTCTCGAGGGCGCCGATCTCAGCTCCTTCCTCGGACGAGACGCGGGCTCGGTCTTTCTCCGTCACCCCGCCGAGGCCGCGATTGCTCTTGCTCGCACCGTCGATGATCGTGCCGCTGTGGGCGAGGTAATCGCGCACCTGCTCGCGCTGGCGGTCGTCGATCTTCTCGAGCGCCTCGTAGGACAAGGGCTTGCCTTTGGCCGCGGCGGCGTCGAGGATATTTTCGCGCGCCTTTTCCTGGCAATCGCGCACCGCGTCGAGGGTCTTCATGTACCGCGCCGAGGTGGACGACACATGGATGCAGTCGGGAATCTTCTGGGCGGAGGCGGGCACGGCCAGGGAGGCGATCAGAAGCAAAGGGGCGAGCATTCCATGATTATGACCCCGGTGTAGGGGACAGTCAAGCCCTTACGATAATATTGGTGTCAGGCCTTCTGAGTTCTGGTATTTAAAATACCAGAACTCAGAAGGCCTGACACCAATGCTAGATCGAGAAGCTGGTGGGGCCGGACTTGTCTTGCTTGGGGGGGATCGGGGCCCAGTCGGGGCGGGGAGGTTCCGGCGGTTTCGCCTCGCCCAAGGTGACGGGGAGGACGACTTCCCGTCCGGCGCGGCGGACGGTCACCGCGATGACCTCGCCGGGCGAGCGGTACTTCACATGCGTCAAGAAGGCTTTCATGGCGGCCTCGGGCTCGAGCGAGGCGAGGTTCACGCCGTCAACGGAGATCAGCTGGTCATCGGCCTGCATCTTCGCGGCTTCGGCGGGGCCGCCGGGGACGACCTTGCGCACGGTGAGCTTGAGCGTCTCCGTCGAGGGGGAAACCTCCACCTGCATCGCGCCGGATTTAAGGTTGCCGGTGCGCTTGTACTGCTTCATGGCCAAGGTGATGTAGGAGGACGGCACCGACATACTAATGCCCTCGAAGCCGCCGGACTGGGTGGCGATCATGGTGTTGATGCCGATCACGCTGCCCCACATGTTGAACAGCGGGCCGCCGGAGTTGCCGGGGTTGACCGCCACATCGGACTGGTTCATCTCGAGCACGAAGGTTGAGCTCAGGCGGTCGCGTTCGAGCGCGCTGATGATGCCGCGCGAGACGGAGAAGGTCATGCCGAGCGGATTGCCGATCGCGATGACCTGCTCGCCGCGGTCGAGCTTGGACCAGAGAGGAAGCGGGCGGCGGTTGAGGGTCGGGTCAAGCAGCTCGACGAAGGCGATGTCCTTGGCGGCGTCGCTGGAGCCGTAGGCGAGGATCTTGCCCTTGACCATCTTCGGGCGGTTGTCATTTCCGGTGTAGAGGCCGACCTGAAGCTCCGCGCCGATCGCCATCTTTTCGACGCAGTGCGCGTTCGTCGTGATGATGCTGGGCCGGCCGAGCTCCTTCATCGCGTCGGTGAAAAATCCGGTGCAGATGCCGCCGCCGGGCTTCTTCGAGTTGTCCTCGTTGGGGACGCTCATGACGAGGAATACGACGGAGGGCTCGACCTTCTTGATCATGTCGAGCAGGGGCTTCTGGGCGAGGAGGATGGGATCGTTGGGGCCGGACTCTTCGGTCGCCATGCGATAGCCGGGCGCCTGCTTCAGGGCGCGGGCGCGGCCGAGGATGGCCTCGCCCACAGAGCCCAACGAGAGGGCGAAATCAGAGTCGGTGGAGGCGGCCGAGCAAGGGGCCGCGACGAGCAGGGCGAGCGCGAGCGAGCGGATAGGGGTTTTCATGGTTATGCTCCTCACGGCTTCCTCTCGGCCCAATGCTTGAGCATCAGGTCGTACTGGGCCTGGATCTTGGGGTCGGAGGGGGAGAGCTTCTCGGGCACGGCGGACAAGATTTTGCCGGCGGGATCATTGACGACCGTCGCGTGCCCGGCGTCGCCGACCTCGCCGTAGATGTCGGTCTGGAACATCCACTGGTCGATCGTCGTGTTGCCGTCCTTGCCGACCTTGAATTCCAGCACGACGATCATCGCGCCCATGGCCTCGAACTGCTCCTCGTCGTTGAGCCTGCCGAGGATCGAGATGCCGCGCATCGTGCGATCGCCTTTCGCGTCGCCGCTCGAGTCCTCGATGGAGAACGAGCCGGGCATGGCGGCGTTCCCGGGCGTGTACTTGCCGTCGCGTTTGACGGTCTCGATCACTTTGGCCCAGACGGTCGCGGCGGCGGCGGGCGCCTTGGCGGCCGGGGCGGCGGGCTTCTGCGGCTTGGCCTTCACCTTCGCGAACTGGACCGCCGTGGGGGCGCCCGAGACGAGGGAGGCCGCGAACTCGGCGTCGGACTGGGCGGCGGCCGAGGCGGAGAGGAGGAGGGTCAGGAGGCCGACGCGAAGCGGAGTGGGCATGATCATGCCCTGATGATAGGTTGTTCCCTTCTCTAAATTCACCGGCGGAAGGCCTAGAGAGGCCTAGGCGTAGGGCCCGCTTCTTATACGGGCTTAAGGCCTAGGCGAGATGCTTGGCGAGGAACGCCTCGGCCTTCGCGTAGAAGTCGAGGCGGTTGGCGGGCTTGGCGAAGCCGTGTCCCTCGTCGGGGTAGAGGAGATACTCGACGGGCTTGCCCTTGGCGCGCAAAGCGGCCACAATCTGTTCCGATTCCGCCTGCTTCACGCGCGGATCGTGGGCGCCCTGGGCGATCATCAGGGGGATGTCGATCTTGTCGACATGAAACAAAGGGGAGCGGGACTTCAGAAATTCTTCTTCCTTCTCGACCGAGCCGACGCGCAGGTCGAAGACCCGCTTCATCGGCTCCCAATAAGGCGGAATCGATTTGATCAAGGTGATGAGGTTCGAGGGCCCCACCACATCGATGGCGCAGCGATAGACGCCGGGCGTAAACGCCGCGCCCGCGAGGGCGGCGTAGCCTCCGTAGGAGCCGCCGTAGATCGCGACGCGGGCGGGGTCCGCGATCCCCTGCGCGATCGCCCACTTCACTCCGTCGGTCAGGTCGTCCTGCATCTTAGCGCCCCACTCGCGATCGCCCGCGTGCAGGTGGCGCTTGCCCAAGCCGGAGGAGCCACGGTAGTTGAGTTGGAGCGCGGCGTAGCCCAGGCTCGTGAGCCACTGCGCCTCGGGCTGGAAGCCCCAGCGGTCGCGGACCCAGGGCCCGCCGTGTACGACGAGCACGAGCGGAAGATTTTTAGCATCGCGGCCGGCCGGCGTGGATAGGTAGCCGCGCACGGTGAGCCCGTCGCGCGCGTCGTAGGCGACGGGCTCCATTGGGGCGAGCGTGTACGGGGCCAGGCGCGGGCGCGTCGAGAAGAGCGGCGCGGCGACGCGTCCGACGCGGTTCCAGCGCAGAAAGGCGGGCGAGCGGTCGGGGCGGTTGACGAGCAGGTACCACACCGTGTCCGCGTCGTTGCGCGAGACGACGGTGACATCGCCCTTGAGGGCGGCCATGGCGTAGAAGTCGCTCTTGAGCGACGGGTCGAGCACCTTCCACTGGACCCGGTCCACCTCGAAAGAGGCGGCCTCGGCGTGGTAGCGGCGCGGATGGAGGAGGACGCCGCCGAGGTCGGACTCGGGGTGCTCGGCAAGCACCTTCGGCGCGCCACCGGTGAGCGGGTACTCGAGCAGGGCCGTGGTGTCACGGTCGATGCTCGACTCGATGTAGAGCCCTCCGTCCGGGGAAAAGCCGTGGGCGCCGAGCTGGTCGTCGGGGCCGCAGGAGAGGAAGTCCTTCCACCCAGCACCGTCGCGCAGGCGCAGCACGGTGCCGCCGTCGGGCGTCATCGCCTTGTGCAGGGCGATCTTGAAGTCGTGGTCGCACAGCCAGCCGATCGCGTCGCCGGGATTCGTCGCCTCGAGCGTCCGCGATCCGTCCTGGAGGCTGATGCGCCACACATCGTGCAATTTGGGGTCCCGGTCATTGAGGGCGACGAGGATCTCGTGGGGGAAGCGCGGCTCGGTCGCTACGATCTGCGCCTGGACGCCGGGAAACGGCGTCAGGTCGCGCGTGACGCCGGACTCGAGGTCGGTCTGGTACAGGTGCCAGTTTTCATCCCCATTCGCGTCCTGTAGGTACAGGATTGAGCGCTCGTCCTCGGCCCACAGGAACACGCGCACGCCGCGGCTGCGGTCCGCCGTCAGGGGGCGGGCGTCGCGGCCCTCGGGGCCGACCCAGACATTGAGCACCCCTTCGTCCGGCGCGAGGTAGGCCCACAGCTTGCCGTTGGGGGAAATTTTCGGGGACGCCTTTTCAGGGTTCCCGAAGAGGAGCTCCCGCGGAACGCGCTCACTCATAGTGGGTCCCCAGCTTTTTCTGGAGGCTCGGGAGGTCGACCTCGATAATCGAGGTGAAGCCGGAGACCTCGGGCACGGGCGAGGGCACGGGCTTGGCCGCGGGCGAGTTCAGCACCGCGTCGATCTGCGCCTTGCGCACGGGGACATCGTCACCCAGGTCGAGGCCCCACAGCCACGCCTCGAGCGAGCGCTTCGCGTCGGCCTCGGCCTCGACGCGGCTCTTGAGGGAGGCGCCGTACACCCGCAGCAGGCGCCCGTCGCGTCGCACCCGGCTTTCGCGGGGGATGGGCCAGGGGTTGGGGGCGGGTTCGAAGGCCTTCTCCAGCGAGGCGCAGCCGCCCGCTAGGAGGGCCAGAACCAGGACTAGGCGTTGCCTCAGCATGGCCGGAATTGGTAAGATGGAGTCCCTTCCATCCTCGGGGTTCTGGTGGCGCGTTCGTCTAGCGGCCTAGGACGCTTCCCTCTCAAGGAAGAGATCACGGGTTCAAATCCCGTACGCGCCACCAGAACCCTGAGGAAGCCGCTTCGCATCGCGGCGCCAGTTTATCAAATCCAACCCCCGCCGTTAAAAAAAGAAGGCCCCCGCTTTCGCGGGGGCCTTCCGGTTTTCAGGGTCTCCCCTGAATGCCGATTAAGACAGGTGCTTGGAGACGAGCTTCGCCATCTCGAACATGTTGACGGTCGCCTTGCCGGCGAACACGGCCTTCAGCGCCGCGTCGGCGTTGATGTTGCGGCGGTTCTTCTTGTCCTGCAGGTCGTGCTTCTTGATGTACTGCCAGAGCTTCTTGACGACCTCGGTGCGGGGGAGGGGCTTGCTGCCAACGATCAACGAGAGCTTGTCGCTCGGGGTAAGGGGCTTCATGAACGCCGCGTTTGCCTTCTTCGCCATGGTGGTTTATCTCCTTGAAGCCGGCGCCTCGAAGGGCTTTACCCGGCGTAAGGCTTAATTACACATGATTTCCCCTCGTAGGTCAAGGATTCCTCGACGGAGAATCAGGAGCGAATCGGCGGAACGCCGAATTCGCCGACGACGCGGATGGCGTCGCGGCCCGATTCGCGGACCTCGTCGGGGACATGGGGGAGGCCCAGTTCCTCGTGGGAGTGCCAGCGGATGTCGTCGCTCTCGTCGGGCCGGTGCGCGTGGGCGCCCGGCCGGGCGCGCAGGTAGTAAATGAAGTCGATGTGGTGGTTGTGGCCGGGAATCTCCTCGATCTGCACCCGGTGCGGCTCGTGGAGGGATTCGACGCGCCCCTCGCGCATGACCGGCGCGCGCGGCGGCGCGATGAACTCGGCGACGAGGCCCGTCTCCTCGAGCACCTCGCGCAGGACGCCCTCGTCGGTCGTCTCCCCGGGCTCGATGTGCCCGCCGGGCGGCAGCCACATCCCGAGCTTCTTGTGCTTGACGAGCAAGGTCTTGCCGTCGCGGACGATATAGCCGGTGGCGACGAAGCAGTAGCTGCGCGTCATGAGGCGGCTTTGTGGTCGGAGGCGAACTTCCGCCGCGCGCCGATCTTGCGCATCTCCTCGGCGGCGGCCGGGTTCTCGTTGAGCACGAACTTAAAGTCGTCGGCGATCAAGGTGAAAAGAATGGTGGGCTCGGCGCAGACGACGGAGGCGGTGCGCGGCTCGTCGGAGATTAGGGCGATTTCGCCGAGGAAGTCGCCTTCCTTGAGGGTCGCGACCTTCTTGGAGAGCACCAGCCACTGCCGGATGCGGATATCCACGCTTCCCTTATAGATGATGTAGAACGCGTCGCCCTTCTGTCCCTGCGCGAAGACCTTCTCGCCCGCGGCGTAGGCGTACAGCATGACGGTGGGCAGCACCCGCTCGAGCTGGCCGATCGTGAGCGGGGAGAAGAACTCGACCTTGCGCAGCATGTGGGCGAGGATGCCCAGTTCGGTCGGGCCGATGTCGAGTTTCTTCATGAAGCGACTTTACGCTTTTTTCAGGCGCTTCGACAACATCTCGCGCCAATTGTCGTTGAGGGCGGGATGCTCGAGCGCGGGCCGAGCTTTTTCGGCGGTCAGCTCCGGATCGAAATAGAGCCGCGCCAAGTCGTAGATGGGAAAGCGGATCGCGTGCTCGGAGACTTTCTCGAAGGCGTCGCCGCGCCGGAGCATGCCGGGCTCGAGCACCCGGAAGTAGACGCCCAGGCGCAGGCTTTGCGCGAAGCGCTTCACCATCCCGGGATCATTGAAGCGCAGCCCGAGCTTCGAACAGGGCAGGCGCGGCTGGACCGCCAGCAGCAGGGCGCCTCCGGCGCGGTAGGCGTCTCCGACGCAGGCGGCTGCGTCATCGAAGCCGGACACGGTCAGATTTTCGCCGAAGACGCCGTGGGGCAAAGCGACGCCGGGAAGCCGTTGCTTCCACCAGGGGTAATGGTCCGCCGCGTAGGCGTACACGGCCTTGTCCGGTCCGCCGTGCACCGTCAAGTTCGCCTGCTGATCTCCCTCGAGGCCGAGCGCGCCGACGGCGGCGGACTCGACCGGGGACTTGAAGATGGCGGTGCTAACGGCCTCGCCGCGCCACGGCAGGGTCTTGGCGGGGCCGACGCACACGGTCTCGATGATCATGCGGGCAAGGACGCCGCCCAGGCCGCGACGGCGGCGGCGAGCTCGGCGGGCGTGTCGAGGGGGACATGGTGATGCGCGCCCGCTATCTCGATCCCGCGGCCGCGCGGCAGGGCCGCCACGACCTTGTCCATCGTCTCACGCGGCATGACCGTGCTGTGCTCGCCGCGAACGATCAGCGCGTCGACGCCGATCCTCGGGAGTTGGGGCCAGACCGGGCCGTACGGGAAGGAGAACGAGCGCCAGTCGAACTTCCAGGACCAGCCGAGAGGGGTTTGCCGGACGCCGTGCTTTCCCAGCGCGCGCAGACCCTGCGTGTCGAGCAAGGTTCCCGGAGGCTGGAGTCGGAACTTGGCCAGCATGATCTCCTCGTTGTCGTATACCGGCTGGGGGCGCGAGCGGGTCTTCTCGAACTTGCGCTCGCGCGACGCGTAAAAATCAGGAAGGAAGTCGATCGCGCCGACGCCGCGCAGTCGCGCGCCGTGCTTCTCGGCGTAGTCGAGCGCGATGCGCGCACCCATCGAGTGCCCGACGAGGATGAAGCGCTCCCAGCCCAAAGCCTTGCGCGCCGCCTCGATGTCCTCGACCCAGCGCGACGAGACATAGGGCTCGTCCTCGATCCAGTCGCTGTCGCCGTGGCCGCGGAAGTCGAGCGCGGCGGTATGGAACACGCCCTTCCAAAGCGGCACCACCGGGTCCCACCAGTGCGTGTGGGCCGCCATGCCGTGCGTCAGGAGGACGGATACGCCGGGACCGCCCCAGTCGCGCAGATGGACGGCGCCGGCCTTTTGGCTGGTCACGGCGGACATTTTACTTCTTATGCCGGTCGATTAGGCCGTGTGGGTCAGCGGCCCGGCCGGGAAGCGCATGTGCAAGCGCAGCGCCGAGGCGAGCTTCGCGGGCGTCAGGTCGCTCTTGGCGAGGACATGCTGAGCGCCGAGCCCGACGGCCTCGGCGGCCCGGGCGGCGATGGCCGGCCCCGCGAGCACGATCAGCGGGGTGCACGGAAAGCTGGCGTGAAGACGCGCCAGCGCCTCCTTCTCCACTAGCCCGAGGTCCTGAAGCCCGAGGAGGATAATCTCGGCCGCCCCGATGTCCGGCCGTTCCGCCGCGATCGCGTCCGTGACCTCGGCGGGCGCGTCGCCCTCCCGCACGAGCCCCTCGATCCAGGCGACATCCCCGGCTTCCTGCTCGATGAGGACGATCTTGATCGACGGCTCGGTGGTGGCGTTCATGCCGTAAGCATTGCGCGCCGCGCGCCGCCGTTCAAGTTCCGCGAGGTCAGATTATGTCAGGACCTGTCAGGTTGCGCCGCCGGCGCGAGCGCGACGGGGTAGATCTCGTCGTAGGTCTTCGCGGCCTTGAGGATGATGCCGTCGCGGACTTCCTTGGGGATGTCCTCGATGTCCTTGAGGTTGGCGTGTGGGAAGATCACCATGGTGTAGCCCATGCGGTGTGCGGCCATCACCTTCTGCTTGAGTCCGCCGATGGGCAGGATGTCGCCGCGCATCGTGATCTCGCCCGTCATCGCGAGGCCGGGGGCGACCGAGCGTCCCGTCAGCGCGCTGATGATGGCCGTGACCATCAGGCCGCCCGCGGACGGGCCGTCCACCTTGCCCGCCGGGGTGATGTTGATGTCGATGTCGATCTTGGTGAAGTCGAACTTTTCCAGCCCATACTTGGCCGCGTTCTGCTTCACATATTTATAGGCGTTCTTGGCCGAGTCCTCGATGTCGTCGCCGAACTGCTTGCGCAACTTGAGCTGGCCCGACCCGGGCTCCTGCGACACCTCGACATTGAGCGTGCTGCCGCCGTAGGTGTTGACCGCCAGGCCCGTCGCCACGCCGACGCCGTTTTGGGCGGTCTGCCGAGGGCTGAAGCGTTCGACTCCCAGATATTTCTCGATCATGGTCTCGTCGACCGTCCCGGGGGCCTGCTCGCCGCGGGTTTCGGTCCAAGCCGATATTTTTCTCAATACGGACTCGATCTGTTGGCGCAGCTTTCGCACGCCTGCCTCCATCGTGTAGCCCTCGATGATCCGCATGATGGCGCCCTTCGTGAGCTTGGCTTCCTCGGCCTTGAGGCCGGTGACGGCGAGCTTCTGAGGAACGATGTGGCGCTCGGCGATCTGAATCTTCTCGAGCGTCGTGTAGCCGTCGAACTCGATGATCTCCATGCGGTCGCGCAAAGGCTCGGGTATGTTCGAGAGCTCGTTGGAGGTCACGACGAACAGCACCTCGGATAAATCATAAGGAACATCCAGGTAACGGTCGCGGTAGGTGTTGTTCTGCGCCGGGTCCAGGATCTCGAGCAGGGCCGCGGTCGGGTCGCCGTGGTTGCCGTTGCGGCCGATCTTGTCAACCTCGTCTAACAGCATGACCGGGTTGATGGTGCCGGCGGCCTTCATCTGGCGCATGATCTCGCCGGGCATCGAGCCGACATAGGTGCGGCCGTGGCCGCGCAGGACCGACTCGTCGCTGACGCCGCCGAGCGAGAGGCGCACGAACTTGCGGCCGAGCGCCGAGGCGATCGAGGAGGCGATCGAGGTCTTGCCGACGCCGGGGGGCCCCGTGAAGGCGATGATCGCGCCCTTTTTAGAACCGGTCTTTTTTCTCAGAGCGAGGAACTCGAGCACGCGCTCCTTCACCTTCTCCAGGCCGAAGTGGTCCTTGTCGAGAATCTGGCGGGCCTGCGTGATGTTGAGGTTGTCCTCGCTGCGCAGGCTCCACGGCATGTCCAGCAGCCACTCGAGGTAGGTACGCAGCTTCTGTGCCTCGCTGTCCTTCGGGTTCATCTGCGCGAGCTTGTTGTACTCGTTGGTCGTGGTCTCCTGGATCGCCTCGGGCATGCCGATGGCTTTCATCTTGGCCTTCAAAGTCTCGATCGACTTGAGGCTGTCCGCCGCGGAGGGGCCTTTATCACCGAGCGCGCCGGGCGCGTCGGGGACGGCGGTAGGCTTGGGCTTGGCCGACTTCTCCTTGAAGTGGGCATTCATCTCAAGGATGACCGCCTGCAGGAGGCTCTCGGTCGAGTTTTCCTGGAGCAGCTGCTGCTTGACCGCGTCGGTCAGGGGCAGCTCCTGCGCGAGCAGGTTGGCCAGGCGCTCCGGGCTCTTCTCCATCAGCGCGTGCTTCACGGTGTCCGGGTCGAGCTTGGGATCGAGCGGCGCGAGCTGTTCAAGGGTGTGTTGCGCCAAAGAGCCGAGCTCGCTCACGCGCTCGGGGTCGCTCGTCCGCTGCTTGGGATAGGTAACCGCGGCGAAGGGCACGCCGGCGTCCGTTTTATAGGCGGTGATCATGGCGGTGCGCACGACGGTCATCAGCACGGAGGATTTCTCGCCGGAGATTTCCGGCTGGGAAAGCTTCACGAGCACGGCGGCGGCGCTGTTGCCTTTGGCGTCCGGACCGGCGCTGGTCGCGATCAGCCAGCCGCCGTTGCGGGTGGCGCGCATCACCAAGGCGGCGATTTCCGCGCTCGTGAATCCGAAGCGGACGCTGTTGACGCCGGGGAAGAAAACCTTATTCAGCGCGATGACCGGCGCCTCGGCGGGATACGAGACCGGGACCAAAGCCCGGCTGTTCGGGATATTCGGTCTGCTCGGGCCGTCGCCCGTGGACGCGGCGGAGCGGGCCGGCGTGAGGGCGGCGGGCACGGCGTCCTTGTCCTTCGAGCCGTCGAAAGGGGTCGCGGCCGCGGACTTCGACGAGCCGGCCGATAGCGCGGGGGCGCCGAGGTCCTTCGACTGGAGCGCGGCGCCGTTTAGGACCGCCTTCGCGGAGACGGGTTGGCCTTTGGCGGGGGCGGGAAGCGCCATCGCCTGGAGCGCGGCGGGGACCGCGCCCGACGCGGGGGGCAACGCGGCCGGCGCGATGAGCGCGGCCGGGGCGGACTGGAGCGACGCGGCGGACAGCGAGAGATTGACGGGCGACAGAGCCGGCGCGAGGCCGGGAGCCTGAAGGCCGCCGAAGGTCGAGCCCGCGGCGCCGACACCGCCGACCGGGACGATCCCGGTTCTGCCCACGACCTGCGCGAAGGCCTCTTGGCCGCCGGGCATCGTCACGAGAAAAACGGCGAGCAGCGCGCGGGACAAAGTGGTCGAGGCTCGGCGGTTCATGTTCTTCATGCGTTAAGAATAACGGCTTTCGAAGCGCTACGGGGGGGCCGATAGGGTCCAACATAAAGGGAAAAGGCCCTAGTTCCGTTTAGGCCCTTTGTCAGCCGTTGCGAGGCTTGGGTCCGGCGAAAATTTCCATTGATTTTACCGGACAGGGGGGCTATGTTTCGTCGATGGGCGCCGCATATCTGACAACTCTGGAGGGAACATGAGCAACTGGGCAACAATTTCAGGCTCTGCGGCAAAACGGCTACAGCCGAATCTCCCGATTAAGGCCCTTTGGAATGATTTTGCCCCGGCTGATATTCGCGTATTATTGCGGACGGGACGGCGGAAAAATGTCCCATCGGGCACGATCCTGATCAAGGATGGGAAGCCCTCAAATGATCTTTTTATCATCCTGGAAGGTCTCCTCAGCGTGACACGCAAAGGCAAAGTCGTCTGCAACGACATGGACGCTGGAGCCATCGCCGGGAAGATTTCGTTCCTTACTAATCAGAAGCCAATTGCAACAGTCCGTGCACGAACCGACGCCACGCTTTTTGTGATTTCTAAATCCAAGCTGCGCTCCACATTGCGGAAGGCCCCGTCCTTCTCCGCCAGCCTATATCGCGTACTTGGAGGATTTGCGGCCGACCGTCTCCGGCGTGAACTGGGCGATTCCAGCGGGGCTGGACAGACAGCGCCCCGCTCCTCCACAAGCAAAGCGTTTCAGTCCTTCCTCGAGCGACTGCGCGCCGGATAGTCGCCGACTTCCCGCCTTATTGAACTTCCTCGCCCCAGGCTGGGTCCCTCGCGAACTTAGCCAACCTCTGTTCGATAGCGGCCGTGTTTCCCGCGGTCGTCGTCTGAACATCGATACCAATGAAGTCGCCTACTTTACTTCGGCAGGCTTCGACGAAATCAGCTCCTTCTTCATGGCGAGGCTGGGAATCGGATTCCATGAAGAGTCCATCCAGGATTATTACTTCGATACCCCGAATCGAAAATTCTTGGAGCAATCCAGCTCTCTACGAATACGCCGCTACGCCCACGGCGGAAAGGCTTGTTCGTTCGATGTCATATGGGTTAGGTGGCCCACCCCGGGAAGCCGTCCGCGCGGGGATCTGTTTGCCGCACGGCGTCAGGGCATCATGGTGCAGTCATTTTGGGCAAGATCGGAATCCAACTTCCAAGCCCTCCTTAACGAGTATCGACGAAGAGGATACCAGCAGGTTCTAAGTTTCTCAAAGACGCGCCGTACATTCGAAGTGCGGCCCACGCAATTGCGTGGATCCAGTAAGGGCGCCTTATCCGTAGTTCCTGGCCTCCGGGTCTGTCTCGACCTGCCCAGACCAGGCAGCTTCATCAATACGCCGGTTGTCGAGGTTGAGTTTGGACGGCAGTACCGCAAAGATGCTGATGCTCTCGTCCAAGACTTCCTACGCGAATACAGCCGACAAAGTACCCCGAAATTCCTGAATAAGATCGTCCTTGCATCGGCCCCTGCCGCACAAGCGACGACGCCAATTGCTCCTTCAATTCGATCCCGGGCGAGTAGACGCCCTCCGACCCTGGGAATACCCCGAGAATCGACCCATCACTGGTTTGTGCGCGCGCCGGCTCTTCCGTCCAAGCAGTATATTCCCGGTATCGACTTTTCCGTGAAAGAGTGTTGGCGCCGATCTGCGACCCCCCGGCATAAGGGTTTACGGGTCACAGCGCCGGCGCGTTTGCATTTTTGCGTATGGGATTTTCGAAATTGAAAAGGGGCGCCGCGGGCGGCGGGGGACTGGGCATCTCGTGTTCCGCGTTTGAGACCGTCGTGGAAATTCATCAAAGAGACCGCAGGGCGGCCTCGAAGCAAGCGTCTGCGACCGTGCGGCATCTCGCAAAGCTCTTCACAGACCTGGTCAACTATGATGTCGGCCGACTTTCCATTTGCGTCGTTTCGCGCATCCCACACCCTCATCGAGGCTTCGGGTCGAATGTCTCGCTAAATGTCGCCGTCCTGTGGGGGCTGAACATGCTCTTCGGCCAACCGTTTACCAGCGATGAGATCGCTGAGATCCTGACGCGGAATTATGTTGAAAGCGACGACGATTCGCTAGTGTTCCGTGGGCTGGATACAGGCGTCGGCGAGACTTGTCTCCTGCGAGGAGGATTGGCGTGGATGGATGCCGATGGCGGTACAGCAGGTATCCGTGAAGTCGGCCCGCTCTACGCAGTAGTGGCCTGCGGGAGGCCGGAAGCATTAGAGGTCAGCGCATCGCCGCTGATCCTCGATGCCGAATATCGACGCCTATATTCGCATTCGTTTCTGCCTTTCCTCTCACGGAAACTCAAGCCGGCTTTTCTCGCTGGCGATAGGCCTCGGTTCTGGAAACTGGGGTGGGCCTTAAACCGCAAATGGAGCTTGGAAATCGCCCGCAGATTCTACCGTGCTGACGTAATCGCAGCATTCACGAAGATAGTAAAGGATAGCGGCGGCCTTTACGCTGGCCTTAGTTCCGAAGGCCCCTCCATGTTCGCGGTCGTTAGGTCGCGGGACGAGGCGTCAGCCATTGCTCGACAACTTGCCAGGCGACTTTCCCCATACTTCGTCGAATTCAAGATCGGACGATTAGGAAAGGCTCTCTCCATCGAATTCTTGCCCTAGTTCCGTTTAGGCCCTTTGTCAGCCGCCATGTGCTTGAGCAGGATTTCCTCCATCAGGCAATGCCATTGCGGTGGTCATAATTGTGGTGGGCCCGCAGCTCGCGCGGCGAGCCGCCGCCTCAGGTCTTGGACAAGCGGTGCAGCTCGAGGGCCGACGAGGTCAGCCGCGCCACCGTCGTCAGGGCGCGGGAGATGTCGTCCTGGTTGTGCTTGGGCACCGGCGCCTGCGCGTGGAAGACGAGGTGGCCGACCGGCATCATCAATCCGCCGATAGAGACATGGAAGGTCGAGGCGTCGAGCCAGCCGCCGGAGCCCTTCGGAGCGGTCGCCTCGAATTTAAAAGCTCCTTTTGCGGCGATGAGATCCGCCGCGCCGGCGTCAGGGCAGATATAAGCGGCCCCGGACCAGGCGCCGTCGAGCCTGGGCAGCACGCGGTCGAGGACCTTGGGCAGCAGCAACGGCGCCGGCATGGCCTGTCCGAAGAGCAGGTTCGCAAGATCGGAATGCAAGGCCAGCTCGTTGGAGGTGCGCCTCAGCCGGTCCGACTGCAAGTGGACGAGCTCGGCGAAAAACTGGACCGCCTGCTGCGGGTTGGTCTTGACCCAGCGGGACAAGTCGCCGCGGAAGAGCTCGAAAAGGACGCAGGAGCCGGCCGCGGTGGCGCTGGCCGAGCGCGTGGCCTCCTCGATGAGCGCCATCTCCCCGAAGAAATCGCCGGGGCCGAGCATCGCCAAGTCCGTCGACGAGCCGTCGGAGCCGCTCTTGGAGATGCGGACCCGGCCGCTTGAGACGAAGTAGAGGCTCATGCCCGTTGAGCCCTCCTGGAACACGATCGCGCCGGGCTCGAGCGACTTGGGACGCAGAAACTCGGCGAGGCTCGTCAGCTGCCGTTCCGGGACCTGGCTGAGCAGGCGCATGGCCTTGAGCAGCTCGATCTTTTCCTCGAAGAGCATGGTGTCTTTAGGCCTTGCCCGCGTCGTGGACGGCTTCCCGGAAGATGCGGTAGAACTGGTCGTTGTCGGCCAAAGCCTGGCGCGCGATCCCCTTGATCTTGTCGAGCTCGCGTTCGGCGACCGTGAAGTTGACGCTCTTGGCGAAAGCCGCCATGTTGTCCATCGTCTGCAGCGTCTTGCCGGCCAGTCCGATGCAGAGGTGCCGGCGCATGGACATGGCCATCGGCTGCAAAGTCTGGAGGAAACGGGCGTCGAAGTCCTCGTGGATCAAGACGACCTCGTACTTGCCTCGCCGGAGCCAATGTAGGGCGTCAACTGATTTAACCGGAATGTGGACGGTGTAGCCGGCAGCCTCGAGGCCCTCTTTGGCCAGGGACAGAAGTGCTGGGTCGGCGAAGCAGGCCATGGCGAGCTTGCGATCCACGCTGAAGTCCTCATCGGCCGGCGGCGGAGCCGGCTGCTCCTCCGGAGCCCGGGAGATGGGTGCGGCGGCGGCAGGGGACGGCGCCCGAGCCTCGACGCGAGGCGCTTCGGCGACGGGCGCGGGCGGCGCGGCGGGTGCCGGTTCGGGAGCGGGAGCGGGCGCAGGCGCGGGCTCGTCGCCGGGCTGAGGAATGTGGATTTCCATCGGGTACTGGCACTTCGGACAATTCGCGTGGACGAGCGGCACCCCTTTGGGCAGCTTGTCGTCCGGAAGGTGGAGGTTCGTCGAGCATGATCCGCAGATGATCTCCACCTTATTTCTCCTTACCGGCCAAGGACCCGTATTCCTCATCCAGGGCCAGGTTGTCGATCTCGCTGGTCTTCTCGCCCCGGACCTGGCGGACCTTGTCGATGCCCCGCTGCACGGTCGCCTTGCGCGTGGCATAGGATTCGGCGCTTTCGGAGGTGATCAATCCAGCTTCGAAGGCCTTGATCAGGGCCTGGTCGAAGGTCTGCATGCCGAAGGCCTCGCTGGCCTCCTGGATCTCGTAGAAGGTCTTGCCCTCGCACTCGCCCTGGACGATCGACTCCTTGACGCGCATGTTGTTGCCCAGGATGTCGTGGATGGCCACGCGGCCGCCGCCGATCTTGGGGACCAGGCGCTGGCCCACGATCCAGCGGATCGTCTCCGCCAGGCGCTGGCGGATCTGCTTCTCCTCCTCCTGCCCGAACATGCCGACGATGCGGTTGATCGTCTGGCCGGCGTCGATGGTATGCAAAGTGCTGACGACGAGGTGTCCGGTCTCGGCGGCTTTCATGCCGAGCTCGACGGTCTCGCGGTCGCGCATCTCGCCGACCAGGATGACCTTGGGCGCCTGGCGCAGGGCGGCGCGCAGGCCGTTGGCGAAGTTGTCGAAGTCGCCGCCGAGCTCGCGCTGGTTGAAGGTGGCCTTGATGTTGGAGTGGACGAACTCGACGGGATCTTCCAGGGTGACGATGTGGAGCGACTTGGTCTCGTTGAGCTCGCGTAAAAGTGCTGCGAGCGAGGTGGACTTGCCGCTGCCGGTGCCGCCGGTGACCAGGATGAGCCCGTTGTGCTCCTTCGTCATTTTGAGAAACGCCTCGGGAAGCTTGAGCTCCGTGATCGTGGCGATCCGCGTCTCGAGCTTGCGCAGGATGATCGAGTAGCTGCCGCGCTGGGAGAAGATGTTCACGCGGAAGCGCGCCTTGCCCTCCAGGAAGTAGGAGCTGTCGCAGGAGCCTTGCTCGAGCAGGCTCTTCGCAAGGCGCCGGTTGTTGTTCATTAGGTTCAGCGCGAAGACCTCCGTCTGAAAGGGGGTCAGGCTCTCGATGGCCGGCTCGAAGGGCGCCGCAATGAGCTGTCCCGAGGACTCGACCTGCAGGGGCCGGTCGACGGAGATGTTCAGGTCCGAGACATTGGGAAAGGTGTAGAGCATCTTGTCCAGCATGTTGTCGATTTCCGCTTTTCTCATACGCTCCTCAGCCGAAATAGTCCGCCGGCGTCTCCTTGAGCAAACCCAGGAACCGGCTCTTGTCGATGCACTTGTCGAACGCCTCTTCGACGCTGATCCACTTCTTGTTGACCAGGTCCATGATCGCGTCGTCGAGGGCGATCATGCCCTGCTTCTTGCCGGTCTGGATGGCGGAGGGGATCTGGAAGGTCTTGTTGTCGCGGATGAGGTTGGCGACGGCCGCGTTTCAGACCATGATCTCGAGCGCCGCGCAGCGGCCCTTCTTGTCGATGCGCTTGAAGAGGTTCTGGGCCACGACGAGCTTGAGGCTCGTCGCGAGCGTGCTGCGGATCTGGCTCTGCTCTTCGGCGGGGAAGACCTCGATCACGCGGTCGACGGTCTTAGCGGCGCTCACCGTGTGCAAAGTCCCGAAGACGAGGTGGCCCGTGGAGGCCGCCTCAACGGCCAGGCGGATGGTCTCGAGGTCGCGCATCTCGCCCACGAGAATGATGTCGGGGTCCTGGCGCAGCGCGCCCTTGAGAGCCGCGCCGAAGGAGCGCGTGTGGCGGCCGATCTCGCGGTGGTTCACGAGGCACTTCGCGCTCGTGTGGACGAACTCGATGGGATCCTCGACGGTGATGATGTGGTCGTTTCGGTGATGGTTCGCGTAGTCCATCATCGCGGCCAAGGTCGTCGATTTGCCGCTGCCCGTGGGACCAGTGACCAGGACCAGGCCCTTCCTATACATGGCGGCCTGCGTCAGGATCGGATGGAGCCCTAGGTCCTCGGCCGAGACGATCTTGCTCGGAATCAGCCGGAAGACCGCGCCGCAGCCGTTCTTCTGCTGGAAGAAGTTCGCCCGGAAGCGCGCCATGCCGGGGATCTCATAGCCGAAGTCGACATCGCCCGTCTCCTCGTACTGCTTGATCTTGATCTCGGGGGCGATCTCGTAGAGCATCGCCTTGAGCTCGTCGTTCTCGAGGACCTTGTACTTGATGCGCTCCAGCTCGCCGCGCAGCCGAACGATCGGCTGCTGGCCGGAGACGAGGTGCAGGTCGGAAGCCCCCTGGTCGAACATCAGCTTGAAAAACGCGTCTATCTTGGCCATGGGTTGTAGCTTAGCTCCGGGATCGTTTCGCGTCAAGGGGAGGGCGCTTCATTGTCAATCGAAAGTTAAAATGTCCGGTCTGAACGAAAGTTGAAATGTCCGGTTTTCCGTTGCCGTTGTGGCCGTTGTTTAATCCGTTTTCCGTGCCGTTCGTAGCCGTTGCCGTTGAGCTGAAGACAGAGAAATGTCGTTGGCGTTGGAGGCCGTGGCCGTGCCGTTCGCCGCGAACGGAATTTGCCCCCCAACGGAATGGCCGCCCCCGTGGGGGGCGGCCAGGATCGCGCCTTCGGCGCGATCTCGGTGCGCTCAGAGCTTGCCGACCACGCCCAACGGGAGCGCCACGCGATGCGGCCCGCTGTGAAAGAGCCGCCGCCAAGGATGGTCCTTCGCGGGCGTTGAGCCCACGCCCTTAAGGCGCGGATCGTCGTAGACCCTGCCTCTTGAGGGCTGGGCTTGCAGCAGGGGTCTGTAGGGCCGTTTCTCGATGGGCTTGAAGCGCAGGTAGCAGCCCTTGGTTCGCAGGTGCGTGCTTCCATCGAGCCGGATCTCAACTTCGACGGTGTCCTTGGGGCTGACGCGAACGGGCTGGTCCTCGGCGATCTGTAAGAGGCGCTTCTGGAAGCTCACGGTGTAGTCGTTGGCGACGGTTCGCTCCGTGCGTTGGGATAGAATCTCATCAAGCCGGTGGCCGGCAAGAAGCGGTCGATGCGCGTTCGTCTCACTGGCCGGATTGACGGCGAAGCGCGAGTTGTGATCGTCGATGTAGACATCGCGCAGGAATACGTTGCCCGCCTCCATGTCGTTGATGTTGGCCAGACGCAGTTCCATGACGAGGCGGTCCTGGTGAGTGTCGAAGCTTCGTTCGACTCGCCCCTTGGCCTGAGGGCTGTTGGCCAGGATCACCTCGATGCCGAGTTCGGCCATCGCGCGTTTGTACTGAGTGATGGGATCTTCGTCGCGTAGCTCCTCATCGATGTTCGTCTTGCGGTTGATGGTGTAGATCGAGTCCTTGTCGACGTAGAGTGCCACGGGGCGGCCGTGCTTGCGCAGATAGAGCCCGGTGCTGCGCATGAGGTTGACGGTATCCTCGACCTTGACGAACTCGGCGTGCAGGATGCGGGAGCTCGCGTCGTCAATGAAGATGAGCAGGGCGCACTTGGGTCCGCGGCCCTCGAACCAGTCGTGCTCGGATCCATCGAGTTGGATGAGCATGCCCACGCAGGCGCGGCGTTCTCGCCAGGCGCGGTGCTTGGGGCCGCGGCGCCGAGAGCGGGCGATCTCGGTAACCGTCATCAGCTTGCGCACCGTCGTGTCGCTGAGAACGATGCCGTAGAGCGACTCGAGCTTTTGCTGGGCGAAGACAGCAGTAAAACCTTCCCAGCGAGGGTTATGTAGAGCGCTGAGCGCCATGCCGAGCTTCTCGGTGTCGATCTGATTATTCGAGGGGCGACCTAGGAGCCCGTGCAGTATGCCGCGATTGCCGCGGTTACGAACCTCGCCGCACAGCCGGCGCACTTGCCGGTCGCAAAGCTTCAGAATACTCGCGGCCTCGACCTGCGTCAGCTTCTTGTCGAGCACATTGCGTATCACGCGCAGTCGGTCGATATCCCGGTGGCTCATTATCAGCGCCTCGCTCATGTCCCGTTCCCCCAAAGTCAGGAGAAAAGCGTACGCCAAAACCGGACATTTCTACTTTCGCTGAACAGGACATATCAACTTTCGTTCGACAGGCCTGGAAGGCGACTCGGGCGGTTTCTAGAAGTAGCGCCGCACGCCGAAGGCCCCGTCGAGCGCGCCGCCCTCGCTGGGGGCCAGGCGCAGCACGGGCGCGACCTCGGCGAAGAACTCATAGCCGCCCGTCGAATGGAACATCGACACGCCGCCCACGAAGCGGATTCCCGCGAAGGTCTCGGGCTCCGTTTTCAGCTTCAGGCCGAGGCCCGCGTACAGCGGCATGCGCGCCCCCTTGACCTTGCGCGGCAGGGCGTCGTTGAAGTTCCAGAGGAAGTCGCCGCTCATGGTGAAGTTCCCCTCGGAGACGCCGGCGTGGCTTTGCACCGCGTGCTTCGCGTCGAGCGCGTACTTCGCCGTGAGCCCGAACGGCACGCCGAGCACGATCCCGGCGCCGAGCCTGGGTGGCTCGGCGGCCCGCGCCGGCGCGGCCGGCCAAACGAACGCGAGGGCGAGCAGCATGACTCTCATTTCTATATTTTACATGATCTCTACAGAGCGCGGGCCGACAACGCGCTACACTGGAGGCGTATGAGCACTCGATGGGCGCACCGATTACTGCCGGTCCTGCTCGCGGCCCTGGCCGCG